>Ga0209345_10003411_pt1 | contig 16399 bp, 12 predicted proteins | sample Cruoilmetagenom7_FD_187294 | JGI IMG/M metagenome (GOLD analysis project Ga0209345, IMG submission 187294) | Oil polluted marine microbial communities from Coal Oil Point, Santa Barbara, California, USA - Sample 7 (SPAdes) (version 2) | ecosystem: Environmental > Aquatic > Marine > Oil seeps ...
TGATACTGGATGCTGGATCCTTGATACTGGAAAAACGAATCGCTTCGCCCTATCATTACTGAATAAAATTGATAGAATATTCTATTTCAACCAGCAACCAGCATCCAGTATCCAGCATCTTTAGGTATCATCGGCCAAAGCTTTTTTGTCCTAAAAATTTGCGTAATTTTCAGTTAATTGCCGAGGTCTGAAGTTAAAAAAATGTGTGATGATTTTGTTTAGAGGCGGTGGAGAAGATGCAGATTGATGAAAGTTTCAGGGTTAAAGCGCCTATTCAAAAGGTGTGGGAATTCTTATCTGATATAGAAAAGCTTGGTTCCTGCTTTCCAGAATATGTGAAGAAATTGGAAAGGATCGATCATCGTAATTATAGCAGTACGGTAAAGGCAAAGGTCGGTTTCATATCAGCTACCTTTGAAGGCATAATGACGATAACCAAGGAGGAGCCTCCTTATCGGCTGGAATGGGTAACTAAAGGAAAAGATTCTCTAATAGCCAGCGTGGTAAATCAGAAAAATTCCTTCTACCTTAAACCCCTCTCCGAAGGTGAGACAGAGGTCGTCTATAAAGCTGAGACCAATGTAGGTGGCAAGCTGGCTACAGTGGGAGATAAGGTCATAAGGGGCAAGGCCAAACAACTAGCGTTGGAATTCACTCAGATAGTTAGACAAAGATTGGAGGAGCCGGGGGAACTGGAGGAAGAAAACAAAAAAGGGAGGTTGCGATGGATTTCGAATACTTTGAACCAAAGACTACTCAAGAGGCTTGTTCTTTACTTTCGAGATATTGTATGGAGGGGGGGAAAATAATCGCTGGAGGTCAATCGCTTATGGTCTTATTAAAGCAGGGATTGTTTTCCCCCCAATACCTCATAAGTATCAAGGACATTGCTTCTTTAGATTATATAACTCACAACCAGAAGGAAGGATTGAAGATCGGGGCATTAACAACCCACCGCAAAATTGAAAAATCTTCGATAATCAAAGAGAAGTTTGGCCCATTAGTCAAAACGGTCAATGGAATAGGATCGATTCATATCAGGAATGTTGGCACCATAGGGGGCAATTTGTGCCACAGTGATCCTAGCGGAGATCCCGCTCCGACCCTTATAGCGATGAATGCAAAGGTTAAGGCGATCTCATTAGAGGGGGAAAGAACTATACTTTTAGAGGAATTCTTTAAAGATTATTATGAAACCGAGTTAAAAGAGGATGAGATCTTAACCGAGATCCAGATCCCCAGCTTACCTCCCAACAGCTTTGGAACCTATACAAAATATAACTTACGGGGAGGGGGCAGTAACGTCGTGGTGAAAGTTGCCGCTTTTATCACCATGGAGTCTGAGGGAAAGGTGTGTAAGGATGCCAGGATTGTCCTGGGAGCTGTTGGGGCAACGCCTATAAGGGCTAAAAGGGCCGAAGACCTCCTTAAAGGCCAAGAGATTTCCCTGGATCTAGTTTTGAAAGTGGGTAAAGTTGCCTCAGAAGAATGTGATCCCGTATCAGATGTTAATGGTTCCGAAGGGTACAAGAGAGAGATGGTCCGGGTTTACACCAAAAATGCCATAATGGAGTGTTTAAAGAGGGCAGAGATTGCTTAATTCGAAAAAAGGAGGAACTCTTCCATGAAGAAAGAGTTGAAATTGACCATAAATGGTCGTCCTTATCAAATTAGTGTAGAGCCATGGATGACCTTGCAAGATGTACTGAGGGATGAACTTAAAATGAAGGGCACCAAGAAGGGTTGTGAGACAGGGAAATGCGGTTCATGTACGGTCATCCTTGAGGGAATGGTGATTAAGTCTTGTCTAATGTTGGCCCTACAGGCAAATGGCAAATCAATCCTCACTATTGAGGGATTATCTGAAGAAGATAAGCTTCACCCTCTGCAACAATCCTTTATAGACCATGGGGCCGCTCAATGCGGATTTTGTACTGGTGGAATGATCATGACCGGCAAGGACCTTCTAGATGAAAATCCTAATCCTACAGAGGATGAGGTAAGGGAAGGCCTTAGTGGAAATCTGTGCAGATGCACCGGCTATGCAGGAATCGTTGAAGCTATCTTGGGTGCAACAAAAAGGTAAAAGGAGTGGCAATATGAGGGAAGATTCGATGATCGGGAAGAGTATAGAGAGGGTAGATGCCTTGGAAAAAGTTACCGGCAGGGCTCTGTTTGCCTTTGATGTCGATTTACCGGGGATGCTTTACGGAAAGATTTTGAGGAGCACCAGCCCCCATGCCAAAATTTTGAAAATCGATACATCCAAAGCAAAAAAAATTGAGGGGGTAGTGGCCGTTCTTACCGGAAAAGATGTATCGGACATGAGATATGGGATGACAGTATTTGATGAACCCATTCTTACCGAGGATAAGGTCCGTTATGTGGGAGACGCGTTGGCAGCGGTAGCAGCTGAGACTTCAAAGATAGCTGAAAGGGCCATAGATTTGATTGAAGTGGAATATGAAGAACTAAACCCCTTATTTGATCCCGAAGAGGCGATGAAACCCGATCCTCCAGCAATAATCCATGAGGATCTCCCCTATTATTTTAAGCCTCCAATTCCTGCCTCCCAACTCGATATAGAAAGACCCAATGTATATATTTATCATAAAATAAGAAAGGGGGATGTGGAAAAAGGATTTAAAGAATCGGATTTGGTGGTGGAAAATAGGTATAGCACCGCTATGATTCAGCATTGTCAATTAGAAACACATAACTGTGTGGCAAAATTTGATGATGGGGAGGAATTGACGGTCTGGACTTCCGTCCAAGATCCTTATATTGTCAGGCAGATCCTGTCCGGGGTTTTACTGATCCCCGAACCCCAAATCCGTATCATCGTACCCTATGTGGGAGGGGCCTTCGGGGGGAAGATCGAGACGACCTGCGAGGTCATATGCGCACATTTGGCCAAGACAACCAAGAGACCGGTAAAAATAGTCAATACCAGAAATGAAACCTTCACTACTGCCACGGTGAGACATCCGGTGATTAGCTACATCAAGGACGGGGTTAAGGCGGACGGTACTTTGCTTGCAAGGGAAATGAAGCTAATCTATGACGGCGGGGCCTATTCTAAAAGCGGGGGCGTTACGACAAAAATGAGTTCTTTAGCCGCTACCAGTACTTACCGGATTCCCAATTTCAAACTGGATTCCTACGGGGTTTATACCAATAAGCCTTCAGGAGGGGCCTTTCGAGGGTTTGGAAGCGCTCAGGTCTGCTTTCCTATCGAATCCCAGATGGATGAAACGGCTCATAGGTTAGGTATTTCTCCTGAGGAAATAAGGGTGAAAAATGCCTTGGACGAGGGAGAAAAAAACATCATTGAAGAAGTAGTAATAAGCGATGGGACTAAGGAATGTATAAAGAGGTGCACTGAGGCCTTGGAAGAGAAAAAACATAAAGAAAGGGAGGTAGGGGTTTGGAGAAGGGGAACAGGGATCTCATTAGGGAACAAGAACAGTATGGCCCCCACTTTTTCCGTTGCTCATGTCAAGGTTCATGGAGATGAAATTATAGAGGTATTTACCTCGGCTATGGAGTTAGGACAAGGTGGTCATACTGCCATGGCCCAGATAGCTGCAGAGGAGTTTGGAGTGTCTGTGGACAAAATCAGACTTACCACCGGAGATACCAGATATTGCCCCTTTGATCAAGGGGCGCTTTCTAGTAGACAGACGTATAATACGGGCAATGCCATTAAAATGGCATGCCAAGACGCCAAGCGGCAGATTTTTGAGCATGCCTCCACACTTTTAGATGCAAAGGCCGAGGATCTTGAAACCCAGGAGTGTAAAGTATTCGTCAAGGGGAGACCAGAAAAATATGTGAGGATATATCAACTTTTTGAGCCGGTTATGGGAGGAATGTTTCCCATTCGAGGACAGGAAATTTTTGGGAGGGGCAATTGGAAACAACAAGCAGACCTTATAGATCCTGAAACTGGTCTGCTCATGGGGGTGAATCCCGTAGGTAGACCGGTATCCTTTTATATATTTGCCTGCCATGGAGTGGAAATCGAGGTAAATGTGGAGACTGGCCAGATAAGGGTATTAAGTTATATTAGCGCTAACGATGTTGGCAAGGCCATAAACCCGGAATTAGTTAAAGGGCAAGCGCTGGGGGGAATCGGCATGGGAATTGGGAGCAGCCTTATGGAGGAATTGATTCTTGAGAATGGCACTGCCATAAACGCAAATTTTGCGGATTACCAAATCCCCACAGCTTCTGAAATGCCCTATGCCAAGGATATGGAATCCATAATTGTGGAGGCCCATCATAAAGATGGTCCTTACGGGGCTAAGGGAGTTGGGGAGGTAACCATGATCCCCACGGCATCAGCAATAGCTAATGCCCTTTTCGATGCCGTGGGGATAAGGATCAGGGATCTTCCGTTAACCCCGGAAAAGGTCCTTAAGGCATTAAAGGAAAAGAGGTTATAGAGGGCAGAAAATTAGAGTGGAGGTTCTTTATCGCGCCCTGCTCAGTGGTTACAAAAAGAAACCTCCCATTATCTTAGACGATACTTCTTAAAAATAAAAATGGTTGCACTATTGTCCATATGCTATGAAACGTGCTCGACATCTCATTCTGCCTGTTTCTTGGGTTGATGGTGAAATTTGACTTCCGTTAGAATCCACTGTCCTGGTATCTCAAAAAACAACGCTAAAGATTGACATCTCCGGTTATTTTCTAAAGTATTTATGAGCTTTTTATACTTTTTTGATTCTTACAGAAAATATCTATACCCCTTAAGATTCAACCGGGAATTGCTGACTACTTTTGGCGTCATATGAAGGATGCGAAAACTAGTTTAAAAGCCGATCGAAACAGAAAGGAAAGAATTATGCCGTACAAAGATTTGCGAGAATTTATAGAGGCCTTGGATAAGAGCGGCGATATACACAGGATAAAGAAGGAGGTGGACTGGAACCTGGAGGCGGGAGCGATAACGAGAAAGTGCTGTGAGGATGTTGGACCGGCAATATTGTTTGAGAAGATTAAGGATTATCCGGAGGGATACAGGGTATTGGGAAACCCGCTTGCATCATTCCGGAGGCTTGCCATTGCCCTTGATATGCCTCCTGATTCTGCATACACTGAGATCCTCAGTAGATATGATGAAGGTATGAAGAATCCGATTAAACCGATTCTTGTAAGCGGTGGTCCATGTAAAGAGGAGATCCATATAGGCAATGATGTAGATTTATATGAATTTCCTTCTTTAATGATTCATGGCGGGGATGGCGGGAGGTATCTCTGCACATGGCACGTAACAATTACGAAAGACCCGGATTCAGAATGGGTGAACTGGGGCATGTACAGGGCTATGATCCATGATAAAAATACGATGGGTGGGCTTATTATCCCATTTCAACATATTGGAATGATATATGCCAAGTATGAGGAGCGGGAAGAGTCTATGCCCTTTGCCATTTCAATATCTCCAGAGCCAGTTACAGCCTTTGTAGGGGCACATAGTATCCCTTATGGTGTAAGTGAGGCAGATGTTATCGGAGGGCTTAGGGGTGAACCGGTAAGTCTTGTAAAGTGTGAGACAAACGATCTTCTTGTTCCAGCTTCATCAGAGATAGTTATAGAAGGTGAGATACTTCCATATGAGAGGATGCAGGAAGGACCATTCGGAGAATATCCTGGTTATGAGGTAGGTGGTCGAGCACCAAGGCATGTGTATCATGTGAAGGCAATAACTCATAGAAATACCCCGATACTGGCAGCATCAAATATGGGAGTTCCAATAGATGATTGTGATGTGATTAACAGCATCTCATATGCATCAGATGCTAGATTATATCTTATAAGGGCTGGTTTGCCAATTGTTGGGGTTTATATGCCACCAGAGGGTTGTACCTTTATGCTGATAGTTTCAACAAAAACTCCATATGCAGGGATTGCAAACAGAATAGCAAGCTGTATATGGGGAAGTAAGGGCGGATCAGCCATACCAAAGATTATAGTTGTTGATGATAGTGTAGATCCAACGGATATGAGTGCGGTATTCCATGCATTTTCAACAGCCCATCATCCGATAAGAGGAAGCCATGCTCTATCAAACACACAAGGCCATGGTCTGATCCCTTACCTGTCAGGGCATGATAGAACCCATGGTATTGGTGCAAATGTAGTTTATGACTGTACCTGGCCAAAGGATTGGAGCGAGGAGGAGATACCGACGAAAGCATCCTTCAGAGATATATATCCAAAAGAAATACAGAAGAGGGTGCTGAGTAATTGGAGAGAATATGGGTTTAAGGGGTAGCTTACGCGCATAGGCGAAGATAGATGGGAAAGATTACGGTAAAAATCTGCAGGTATAATCCAGAAATGGATAAGGAAAGATGGGAAGAGTTTAAGGTCCAGAGACCACGGTCAGTACGCCCCCACAAGCCGTGCATAATTCTTAATGAGAAAATTGGCGATTTGCCGTGATCTCTGAAACTTGTTGTTTTGGTCAAAAAGTATATGGAAATGGAAAATGTAAGGATGCTGCTGAAAAAGACAGTTTCTGTTCGGGCATTATTGTAGCGGGTCGTGTTATCCTGAGCGTCTTTGGCATGGATTTCGCGGGTAGTTAAAGATGATCCATCAATAATCTTTCAATAAAAAAAAGAGACATGGAGGCAAGAAATGGTGGATAAAGTATACGACGTAGTTTATGTAGGTGCCGGAAACAAGAATCTAATAAATGCCATGTATGCCACCAAGTTCGGTGGTCTTAAGGTGGCTTTGTTCGAGGCGAGGCATGAAGAAGGTGGTGGCTGGTCTTCCGACGAGAGTCCGGCCCCGGGTTTTATCGCCAATCACTGCTCTCACATCCATACGTATTCTTATTATTACGCGCCGGTGTTGATAGATTTTCCGGAATGGAAGGAATACGTGCACTTCTGCCTGCCCAAGGTCAGTCAGACCACGGTGTTCCGGGAGGATGATTCATGGGTCGGATCTTATACTATCTGGGAAGAGGGCTACAGGGAGAAGTCCTATAATCTTTTAAAGAGATTTTCTGAAAAAGACGCGGAGACCTATCTCTATTATATGGACAAGTGGTGGGATTACATCTATCCCGCGCTTATCGAATGGTCATTTACGCCTCCCTTGCCCATGGGACCGCTAGATGCAATGGACAGGCTCATCATGAATCCGGACAGCGGCATCAAGCCTCACTGGATGATGATGAATGCATGCCAGTTAATGAGAGAACTGTTTGTGACTACAGAGGTTCAGTGTCTGGGAGTCCGGGGAGCCCAGTCCGCGGGCGTAAATCCCACGGCCTATGGTTCTGCCCTGATAGGGCTGTGTATGATGTTCGTTTTTCTGGATGCCACTCCTATTAAAGGCGGGAGTCACCAGTGCGCGCACGCCGCTCAGAGGATCATTTATGAGAACGGGGGCGAGTTCTATCACAACAAGACCGTGGAAAAGATCATCATTGAGAACGGTGCAGCCAAAGGTATCAGGCTTACTGACGGCACCGAGATTGAGGCAAAACTCGGGGTCGTATGCGGCGCGAATCCCATAGACCTGGTTCACGACCTTACGGATCCCGAGGAATGGCCAGAAGATGTTCAGCGGGGCGTGAAAAATATTGAGAGGGATTTTGTGGCCATTTCATGGTACACGTGGGCCTTGAAAGAGCAGCCGGTCTACAAGGCGGAGGCCTTTGATCCGGACATCAAGTACTCCAACTGGATCAATCTTTCGAGAAAAGGCCTTGACTGCATCGAACGGGAGGCCCATTTGCGTCTTGCCGGTAAATGGCCGGACCCCGATGATTTCAATCTGGTCATTGCCAACTGGTCCATGTTTGAGCACGATTATTTTGCCCCGCCGGGGCCGAAAGCATCGGTCCTGACGGAACAGTTTATACTCCCTGCCACGAGGTATCCCGCAGAAAAGTGGAAGGAACTGGAGAAAATACACGCGGATGAGATGATTAATTTCTGGCACAGATACTGTGACAATGTTACATGGGACAGTGTAATCGGCTATGTTCCGGTGACCCCTTATTATACGGCCCATCATGCCTCTAATTATGGCCCTCAAGGTAACTGGTGTATAATCGACATGGATGGCCCTCAGCTTGGCAGGACCAGACCTATTGCGGCGCTTGCCGATGTAAGAAATTTTCCTATTAAGAACCTCTACCCGGCCTCGGCTGCATGGCACCCAATAGGCGGCGCCACTGCTCAGCAGGGATACTGGGTTTATCTGGTCATGGCTGAGCAGCACGGATTAGAAAAGCCGCCTGAAAAGGACTGGGGCGGAATTGTTAAGAAGGTTTTAACAGACGGGATATACTAAAAGAGAGGCGGTTAAATATAATGAACAGGACATATGATATAGTTGTGATTGGCGGCGGTCCCAACGGACTTCTTTCTGCGGCATATCTTGCAAAGGCCGGGCTGAAGGTGCTGGTTCTTGAACGGAGGCATGAAATGGGCGGGGGCCTTGCCACTGAGGAATTAACAGGTACGGCCCGTCTTCGTATAAATGCCCATGCCTTTTTTATGATGATGGTGGATTATGCCCCTGCATATAAAGATCTGGAACTTGAATCCAGCTATGGGGTCACACATTTTTATCCTGAGCTGCAGTGTGTCATGCCTTTTTCGGACGGAAGGGCGATCTGTTTATACAGCGATGTGGAAAGGACCTGCGGCTCCTTTGCGCAGTTTTCTCAAAAAGATGCGGACGCTTACAGGGAACTTGCCGGAATAAGTGAACGTTTCATGAAAGAGTTTATCGGACCCGCGACCTATGTTCAGCCTATACCGGCCTTGGACCAGGTGCTCAAGCTTGAGCAGTCGGACATAGGTAAGGAGATGAACGAATATAATACCAAAAGTCCCCAGACTATTATTGAAGAATGGTTTGAGAGCCCTCAGGTCAAGGCGCTTTTGCTCCATAATGTGTGCATGTGGGGACTTGACCCCCGTCAGGACGGGCTGGGCTATCTGGTCCCTTTGTACATCGACAGGATGTACAGGTATCGAATGCTTCAAGGCGGCACCCATACGCTGGCCCAGGCCCTGATGAAGGTGGTTATGGAAAATGACGGCAAACTGATGACCTCTGTTATACCAACGAAAATAGTGGTTGAGAACGGCGTGGCCAGGGGTGTTCAGCTTGAAGACGGCAGGTTTTTTGAGGCCACAAAGGGTGTCATCAGCACCATTGACACGCATCAGACATTCCTGGAACTGATCGACAAGGAAAATCTTGATGAGGATTTTGCTGAGTCAATAGAAGGATGGCAATGGGAGCACTGGGGCCTTCTGGGTTCTCACATTTCCCTTAATGAGCCCCCCAGATTGAAGATTGCTGAAAATGACCCGGAACTTGGCAAGGCCCTGTACTACGTTATCGGCCATGAAACTCCCGAAGCGTTTCTTGAACATTATGATAAAATAGGGGAGGGAAAATGTGACCTCAACGATGGTTTTATAGCGGTGATGCCTACGGTTCATGATCCGCTCCAGATTCCAAAAAACGGCGGTCATGTAATAACCATGTGGAAGATGGCCCCCTATGACTTGGGCGGCGACAGTGAGAACTGGTGCTCTCTTAAAAAGAAGGAAGAACATGCCTGGGGTTTTATTGAGGTGATGAGGAAATATGCGTCAAACATGACCGATGAGAATATCCGAAACATCTATGTCTCAACGCCTGCGGAGTATGCAATGAAGTTCATGGACATGAAGAAAGGGTCCATCAAGCAGGGGGCGTATCTCCCGCTTCAGATGGGCTATATGAGGCCCGATGAGTTTTGTTCCAAACATCGTTCACCCATCCAGGGCCTTTATATGGGGGGCGCCTGTACCTATCCCGGAGGGACCATATTGCTAGCCAACGGTTATCTGGCTGCCGATGCGGTAGCCGATGAATTGGGCCTTGACAGGTGGTGGGAGGAACCCGATCATGTAAAATCCGCCCGTGAAAAGGGATTACTTTAACCCTTCATGAATTATTGAGAAAATACAATGATGTTTTTAAAAAACGTTAATTTTTTACTTAGGTATCGGTTATGAAAGGGTGGAGACAGCCCTTGTTGTTTTGTTATAAAATATTACCATGATTATGAGGAGGTAAGGAGATGGTAGAACCCACGAAGGTATTGGAGGAATATAAAAAGGTTATCACCTTTTTATCCCAAAGTGATGAGGCCCATAGATTTTTCAAACCCCTGATAGGAAAAAAATATGCGGTGTTGATCCAAGAAGAGTTGGCAGGGGGAATAGAATTCGATCAGAACGGTAAGGTCAGCTGGATGGATCCGGACCAAGCTCAGGGAGCAAGTCCTGTTGATTGGGATAGTTGGGATACCCTATATGATGTGGCCGTTACCGGGAACCTCAGTGGTAATGTGGCAGCCATGCAGGGGAAGATGAAGATAGAGGCGACCATGGTGGAGACTATGGGCTTTGCCGCCGGCTTTGCTCTTTACCATAAAAGGTAAGCATTGCATAGAGGACACAAGATGCAGTAGCAGGTGGAAAAAGCAAGTGAGATGATGGGATATCGGGTTTAAAAGGGTTTATCCGTTTATATACTCATAATTCCAGTGGACTAACTCGCATACAGGGCGGGGCGTCAAAGAAGAGGTTGGGAAAAAAAGGGGGTGATCTTATAAGACAAGAGATCTACATGGAAAGAAGCGCGCTCAAGGGCAAATAGCCTGTTGAGCGCCCTGCTGGTAATGGGCTTGAAAAAGAAGGACAAGGTGGCTGCCCTGGCCCAGAATTGCAATCAGCGCCTTGAATTTTACATGGCTTCAGCCAAAGCGGTTTTTTTTGGGAATCCATCATATTATGATATTGGCAGTACCATAGGCTGTTTACCCTTAATTGTTTGTGATATTATAAGGAGGTTATTATGGCTAAGAAGTATGATGTTGTCATAGCTGGCGCCGGGCACAATTCTCTTTGCGTGGCTGCGTATCTGGCAAAAGCGGGAGTAGATGTATGTCTGGTTGAAAAAAATCCGTATGTGGGAGGTGGCGCAGTCAGCCGCGAGCTGGCGGCTCCTGGGTTTATAACAGATCTGTGCTCGGTGATTCACATTTTCATTCAACCTAATCCTATTATCCAGAGAGACGAGCTGGGGCTATTATCTAAATATGGCCTGAAGTATCTATACCCTGACACGCAAACTGTAGTATATTTTGATGATGGGACCTATTTTACCATCTGCAAACCACTGGATATGATGCTTGAATCCATCGCGAAGTTTTCCCAGAGGGACGCGGAGAAATATAAGGAGTTTCATGACTCGACGCTCCAATCTCTGGATTTGGTCCTATCCGGTTTGTATTCGCCGGCCCCCCCCTTTGGCAGCTTTGTGTCTCTAATGGATCAGAGTGATGAGGGAAGAAAATTGTTGAAGGGCATGATGCTCAGCGCCCTGGATATTATTGAGGACTGGTTCGAAAATGAAAAAGTAAAGATAGCTCTCACCAGATGGGTTTCGGAGGTTATGGTCTCTCCATCTACAAAAGGGACTGGCCTTATTTTCTTTATGATGATTCCAGTTATGCACAAATTTGGAGGCGGATTGCCGGTGGGCGGTGCGGGTGTGCTAAGCGAGTGTCTGGAGAAATGTGTCCTGGATCTCGGAGGCACCATAAAGACTTCCTGTTCCGTTAAAGAGTTCAAGATGGGAAATGGGGAGTGCAAGGGGGTAGTTCTTGATGATGGAGAGGAGATTTTGGCCTCAAAGGCAGTGGTTAGCAGTTTGAATATAAAGCAGGTGTTCCCTGACATGATACAGGACGCGTCATTACCGGAAGGATTTGTCGATAGAGTCAAACAGCTCAGATTTTCTGATTTTCAATGTTTTTTGCAGGGGCTAGCCTTGCATGAGCCCCCTGCATACGTCAACGACGGAAAAGAGCTCAACGAGGTGCTTTGCGTAGAGTTTGCTCCGAGCAACCTGGAAGATTACCTTCGCTACTTTCATGACTTAGGTTTTGGTTTGGCCCCGCATAATCCATTTGTGTCCTGCCTCACTTTACTCGATCCCACGCGAGCTCCGGAAAACAAGCATACTCTCTACCTTTATGACTTTGCGCCTTACGACTTGAAAGACGGAGGCCCTTCTAGATGGGATGAGATAAGGGAAGAATATGCGGAGGAAATGCTACATTTCCTGAGGCAGTATACTACCAACATGGGTCCTGAGAACATTATCGGCCAATGGTTGCAAAGCCCTCTGGATCTTGAACGGCATAATCCTGCATTTATGCATGGTGATTTTGCTCAACTTGGGTCGCAACTCGACCAGATGATTGGGAATCGCCCCCTGTCCGGGTGGAATTATCGCACTCCTGTGGAAAAGCTCTTTATGTGTGGCCCAAGCACCCACCCCGGGTGTGGAGTCACCGGGGGCGGAAGGGCTGCCGTGCAAGTGGTCATGGAGGATTTGGGAATTGACTTTGAAAAAGTAATTGCCTAATCGGGTTCATTACAATGTGGCCTTGCGGTTATTCGCGGTGCTGACGTAGTCAGCACCGCGATTCACGGCGGCGGAGCCGCCGTGAAACATCCAAATAGATAGTGTGGATAAGTTAAAGACAAGAGTTAGGTGAACAAAATGAGATTGAGAGTTAAGTGAGGCAATTTAAGGCCCCTTCCGAATCACCCATTGACAGGACGCGATTTTATAGATACACTTTAACTTAGGGCTCACGCAAAAATAACTTTACATTCTTGACGCTCAGATTTAGGTTAGGTTTGGTAGATTTTAGAGAGCAAAAGGAGCAGTAATAGTAGACTATTTCAATGTTTTTGCTCTTTAAAATCTGCCAAAAATGATCTGAAGATGAGATGCCAAAATGTAAAGTTATTTTTGCGCGAGCCCTTAGTGGGATTTCACGGTAACATTAAACCTGAACAGGAGAAAGTGTTACCCTCTTTTCACTTGTTTTGTACGGATTCTTAGTGGCAGAAACACATAGGGGGAATAAATGTCTAATGCATTTTTAGTATTAGGATTTCTTGACGATTTGGAAGAAGGGATAAGATACGCAAAGGCCAATGGCTTTGCAAGTGACTTTATCACAAAAATGCAGAAGCTCCATGACGACCTAATAGATATCTCAAACCGTGCTGAAGAGGAAGGGGAAGGGGGTGTGCTGCGAATGAATAAAATGCTGGCGGTCATTGTGGAAGAATGTTTTGCCAATTGCCAAAGTAACAACCAAGAGGAAGCCAAAAGGGCCCTGAGTGATCTTGAAGACTGCTTGAAAAAACTGTAGCAAAGGGGGTTATGGGTCATGGGAAAGATTGAATATGATTTTTATGGCATCTCTAATAAAGACGAGTTTGAGAGTATCCGGAAGCTACATCCTGAACTGCCAAGATCAATTCTGATCAAAATTGATCTGTTAAGAAGAGGCGTGAAATTCACAGAACGGGCAAAGAAGGAGGCTCTAAATGAAGCGAATAATTACAGATTAAGCGGCTGCATCCTTTTTCAAGTGCATAAGAAAGATGAAACAGAACTTCTACCGCATAGCTTTTCCCTGGATGATGGCACAGCAACTCTTTTCCTATCAGCTCCTGACAAAAATGATCCGTATTTAATTGACTTAACAGATGATGGAGAGTTCTATATTTATTTCAGTGATGGCGCTCCCCTGGCAAGAATTCATTTTCACGAAAAGCCGGGATACTATGATAAGAAAACACGTTCAGGAGAGCTGATGCAATATGTAGGTTATGCCGCGGGTACAGATTCTATTCTCTTTTGCCCGCTAAGATATTGTCACTACTGGTCCGATGGCAATCAGTGTGTTTTTTGTGATATAACTCGAAACGCGAGTTTTCAGAAAAAGGCAGGTCGGGGATTTAAGGCAAGGGCAACGCCAGAAGATTTTTATGATACAATGCTGGAAGTTTTAAAAGAGGGGTGGAGATGGAGGCATTTCTTTATTACAGGGGGATCTGACCCTAGAGATGATTATGCCAGAGAATACAGTTACCATCTTGAGGTTATTAAGGCCATGAACCAGGCAGGAAGAGAATCAGGCATTGAAAGAGTTCCCTTACTCTTCATCGGTTCGCCTCTAAGCCATGAACAGTTTGTGCATCTCAGAGAGGCTGGTCTTAGCTCATATGGATTTTATTTTGAGATCTGGGACAAAGAACATTTTAAATATACTTGTCCTGGTAAGGCAAAATACCAGGGATGGGATACATTTATGGAAGGAATTTTGGATGCAGTTACAGTTTTTGGAAGAGGAAACGTCTGTGCAGGTTTTGTGCCAGGAACCGAGATGATGCCGGAACCTTATGGTTTTGGAAATGATATAGACGCAGCGCTAAGCTCTTCTCTGGAAGGGTATGAACGCCTTCTTGAAAACGGGATTGCCCTTACCGGAACTAATTTGGATATCGAACCGGGAACCAAGTTATATGAAATGGGAGTTACCCCCCCACCACTAGAATTTTTTGTGCGCTTAGAAGAAGGTCGTCTAAGGCTTTTAAAAAAATATAAAGTATCATCCAAGTATATGTGCTGGAAACACCAGTGTTATGGAGTTTATGCTGACTGCCAGAGGTATATCTAAGGAGGGTGGGTATTATGGATCGAGTAGAGCTACCGGAAAAAGTGAAAAAGATTTTTCAAAACGCGAAGGCCATCAAGGCTGTTTCTACAATCGGCGAGGACGGAACACCTCATACAGTTTTTAAAAGCTCAATGAAGCTTTTGGATGACGGAAATATTGCTTTTCTAGAAATGATTGAAAACTCAAGAACGTCGAAGAATATTCTTAATCTTATTAATATTGAATATGAGAACATGTTGCCACTAATCTCCATAACCATCTTAGACGCTGAAAATTATATTGCATATGAGATAAAAGGGAAATTTAATCGGTTTATACTGGAGGGTCCTTTATGGAAAGCTTTCTTAAAGGAGACATGGAACAATTTCCCCGATGTTGATCCTGTAGGCGTGTGGCTTTTTGAGCCTGTTCAATTCACAAATCAAAGCCTTTACGCAAGGATCGAAGAAGAGGGAGCCAGACTTGAACCTCAAGGAAACTTCTGGTTTAGGTATTTGGGCAGGGACCTGTGACATGGAAGCAGTTAACCCTAACGTTGCATAAAACTTTGTTCAAAAACGCGTTAGAGTGCTTTGAAATGCACGCGTGATCATTTTTTCCGGACCGTGGTGTATTTAACCCTACATGAGGTTCGAAAAACATGATCACGCGTTTATTTCATGTACTATAGCGCGAGTAAAACGGTTTTTGTCGACAGATTTTATGCAACGTTAGGGTTAACTGCGATGGAATTAATTGGGTCTATCCGGGTTTCTCAAAAGCTTTTTTAGCTTGAAATTTCAATTAGTTTCAGATTTTAAAGGAATTTAGACCTGCCCTTTTTTATTACCGATCGAACAGGAACAGTTATATATTGCTCAAATTTGAAATCAGTCTAGGATGTTGTGATAACTGTTCCTGTTCGATCGGTTACTTATTCTCCTGGATCACGCCGTTCAGGTTCTCAATGAAATCTGTATAGGTGAGAGCACATTTAAAACATAGTTTTATCGGAATGTTAAAGGATTCATGGTCTTTGAGAAAGTCGGATATAGCCAATTAATTTGATCCGGACCTTTACCTTTTGATGCGTTGGTTCATGAAGGCACAATGCACGGCACACATAGAGTAGGGCGATTTTCGATTAGAGTTTTTCACATAAATGACTGCGAGGTGTAGAGGCATAAGAAATGAGCGAAGATGGATACAGGATATACATAGACACGGGCGGGACGTTTTCGGATGTGGTGGTTGTAAGGTCGGATGGCAGTTTTTTCAGAGGTAAATCCTCGACCACTTACAGGAATCTGGACGCGTGTTTTTTTAATGGTATTGAGGCGGCTGCTGAGTCCGTGGAGAAAACGATTGAAGAGATCATAGGCACAGCGGAAGAGATTGGTTACGGCACGACCATCGGCACAAACATTATGGTCACCGGCGCCGGCGGTCCGAGGTTGGGCTTTATTACCACTCGAGGCCATGAGGATGCCACAATTATCACGCGTCAGCGATCAGCGGGCTTGTCGGGTGAGGATGCCATGCACATGGTTTCCGCTGATAAGCCGAAGCCGTTAATCCCCAGGTCACTTATCAGGGGGGTTATCGAGCGGATAGATTCTTTGGGGGATGTTTTGATTCCCCTGAGGGAAGAGGATGCCAGAGAGACTATTAAAGAGCTGATTGATTTGGGTGTGGAAGGGATTGCCGTGGGGTTATTGTGGAGTTTTTTAAACCCTGCCCATGAGTTGCGGTGCAGAGAGATAATTCACGAAATAGATCCTGATATGGCTGTTTCTCTTTCTCATGAGGTGATGCCGATAGTCAGGG
>Ga0209345_10003412_pt1 | contig 16399 bp, 10 predicted proteins | sample Cruoilmetagenom7_FD_187294 | JGI IMG/M metagenome (GOLD analysis project Ga0209345, IMG submission 187294) | Oil polluted marine microbial communities from Coal Oil Point, Santa Barbara, California, USA - Sample 7 (SPAdes) (version 2) | ecosystem: Environmental > Aquatic > Marine > Oil seeps ...
AGGTAACCGGTGCCCGCCAAACGGCCGTGATTAAAAAAGCTCTGCATATTGCGCAGCACCGCTGGGCTGCGGTCGCTATCCGCCATAACACGGTCAATAAAATCTGGGCCCGGCAGGTGCAAGCTATTCCGGGGTACGCCCTGGCAGGTGTGATTAAGCAAACTATCGGCGTCACTGCCAAGCAACGCGGCTATATCAGTCATGATGAGCTCCTTTATATTTATATGTAACAAAAAGTAAGTGTATGCCAAAAACTGCTTAAATGAAGCGTATCGATTTAATAAAGCCTAGGCTTTGTCTGAAAAGTCGGCGAGCGAAGGCCAGACAAGGCAAAATCGTCGAAAAGACGGAGTTTACATGGTGTAAATGAGTACTTTGAGCCGATTTTTAACGCCGTATGGTCGAGCGCAGCCAGTTATCAGACAGAGCCTAGCGCTTCAATAGACCATAGGGGAAGCACCACCGCAATCAGGTAGCACTAGGTTTCTCAACAGTTGGCAAGTCTACGACTAAAGGATGAACACACAGTAAATAATGAGTTTTATTCTCAAAGATGGATCTTTTTTCTTCGTGTCATACTGGGCATCACTTTATTCTAAGTACCTATTTTTCGGCGCAACAACTTGATCTTAATTAATCTTTGTGACAACTTTCATATATGAGAAAGATATCATGAACTTAGTAGTAGGAACGCGCCGATGAAATGTACCGCATGCCAGAGCAGGGAAACTTAGTTCCCAGCTTTATTGATGCCCTTTTCCGTAGCCATACTTGCGACAACTGCGGCGGCAACTGGATCTTGATTGAAGATTACATTAGCTGGAAAGAACGTCACCCCGAACATGTATTTGATGATATTGGTGTCGAGAGCGTTGAGGCGGAAGATACGGTAGGCGCGCTTATTTGCCCGGTGACCGGCGGCATTATGAGCAAGTTCCGAATCACCAAAGATAATTCCCACCGGATTGACTATAGCGCTCGTGTAGGCGGCGTTTGGCTGAATAAAGGCGAGTGGGAAATGCTGGTCGCCGAAGGACTTGCAGGTAACCTTAACAGCATACTGACAGACGCCTGGCAAAAGCGGATACGTCAGGAAAAAACCAGTGACACCTTTGAGCAGCTCTATCGCAGCAAGTTTGGTGATGTTGACTACCAAAAAGCCTGCGACGTGCGCGAGTGGCTGCATAGCCACGCTCAAAAAGCCGACTTACGCGCTTTTTTAATGGCAGAAAATCCTTACTCGGCTATTGAGTGAGTGCTTTTAGATAAATGATTAATCAGCCGCTGATAATCAGCGGCTGACTTTTAACGATTAAGTATCTCCAATCAATGACTCATGATTAGTGTTCGGGTAGTTCCTCCAGCAACATTATCCATCCTCCGTTCTTACCTTCCCCCACTGCCCAACCCCTTCGGCAATTAAGCTCAGTTGGCGCACCACAAGGGCACCGGTCTCTTCATTGCCACCGGTGAGTTGCCGACGTTGGAACTCTCGTTTGATATCTTCCCAGCGCTGCTTATCCTCTTCGCTTAGGGTGCCTCTAAGCTCTTTCAGCTTGAGTAGATTCTCTTCAGCGCCGTGGGTTAACAGCTGCGCTTCGCCGACGTAGTGGTCATCAATGATCGCTTCAAGCTCGTCGTCGCTGAGGATTGGTGACATCTTCTCCGCCAAGCGATTCATATTGCGATAGCTGCCCTGGAGGCGGAATGATGGCTCGGTACGGTACTCATCGGCCTGGGCGCTGGAGGCGATATACTGCTGATTGACGCGCAGCACCACTTCTCGTGCTTTAAACATATTCTTCAACACCGCCACGATCTCTTCGCGCTCTGCGGCGCTATAGTCGTGTTCAAAGTCGGTGCTCGGCACCTCACGGCCCATGGCGATATCAACAAAGCGGTAAAAATCGTCCATGCCCCGCGTGGCCAAAGAGGCAAGCACCGTATTGGCACTCATGGCGTTCTCGATGTAGGAGAGCGCAAACACCTCCTCCATGCCGCTTAATACATCGCCCAGGTTATAAACATCGGCGCGGTTGGCCAGCATGTCGGGCACTTTGAACACGTCGCCGCTTTCGGTGTAGGGGTTACCCGCCATGGCGATGCAGAAGCGCTTACCGCGCATATCGTAGGTCTTGGTGCGCCCGTTCCAGATACCGTCTACCCGCCGGCTGCCGTCACATAGCGAGATAAACTTCTGCAAAAACTCCGGGTGAGTATGCTGAATATCATCCAGATAGAGCATGACGTTGTTGCACATTTCAAACGCCAAGTTGAGCTTGATCAGCTCGGCCCTGGCGGTGGAGTGGGTAGCCGCGTCAGGATCCAGCGAGGTCACATCATGTCCAAGGCTGGGGCAATTAATCTTCATAAAGATCAGCCCCAGGCGGTTCGCCACATACTCCATCAGGGTGGTTTTACCGTAGCCGGGGGGCGAGATCATCATCAGCAAACCACTATTATCCGTTCGCCGCGTATCTCCCACCGTGCCCATCTGCTTAGCCAGGTTATCGCCAATAATGGGTAGGTAGCTTTCGGTAATCAGCTTGTTGCGCACGAAGGAGTTTAGCGGTTTAGGTAGGTACTCTTCGAGCCGCAACCGTTCCCGCTGCTCGCGTAAAATCAGCTGACGACGCTCCTGCAGTGCCGTCCAGTCGCGTATCACGACCTGCTCGTGGTGGCGCAGCCGCTCCTGAAAGTCATCGAGCTGAAGCGACAACTCCTGCTGTTCTAAGCGCCCGTGCTGCCCCAGCAACCCGGTGACGGTGAAGGCTAGCTCGACATTATGGGTCGCGGTACTTAACCGGTCAGCCGTATTGAGCATAGCAATCGCTTCAGGCAGGTAGTGTAGCAACGCCTCTTGCTTGGCTTGCCCCGCGTGAGCCTGCAGCCAGTGGGAAGTGATCACCCAGCGGGCGCCGGGGTTACCCGCCACCACCGCCAAGGCCTCTTGGAAGTGTGCGTAATGCCCCTGCTGCTGCATGGAGGTGGTAAAGCTCTCCACTAAGCTGGCAGCGTACTGGGTGACCGGAAAACGCTCGCCCTCTTCAGCCAACTGGCGCACCAAAAAGTCAGTGGCACTGCTTATCTGACTCACCGAGCACTTGATCTGTTGGGCCGATACAAAAGCATCAAGCTGCGGCTGTACTTCCTGGATCAAGGCGTTTAGCAGATCGTCGTTATTCATAATGCGGCATAGAATGCCTGCCGATAGACAGCGGGCGCGCAGGTTGCGGGTCGCGTCTTCATCATGAATACGGTCGGCCCAGAACAGCATCGCCAGCGCCCGGGGCAGCGGCCCAAAGCCTAGCAGACCAGCACTTTGGCGAGCCGGCCACAGGGTGCGTACGATTAACGCGGCGTCGTGGTCGTGAATGCCTTTTTCGTAGCTTTCGCGATAGCGTGGTGAGGCAAAATTGGCAATCTGACGCTGCAGCTCGCTGAAATCTTCCACATTAATGGGCTTGGCACCAGGCTGCGCCAGTTCACCCATAAAGCGATAGGCAAGGTACTCGGCGCGATAAACAGCGGGGCTTTCGGAAGGCAGCAGCATCCCCCAGTAGTCTTTCAGCTCGGTCAACCGCTCGTCTTCCAGTGGCTCGTAATACTGGGTGCCCGTCAGGTGCAGCATGATGCGCTCTTGGCGCGGCACCAGGGTTAAGTCGAGATGCTGTTGGTTGACGCTGAAGCGGTGACGCGGCCCCAAGCGAATAACATCGCCACCGGATTCATAGATATCGGAACGGTCGCGCACGCTACGCATGGCGGCGTCTTGAGAGGAGCGTAGCCGCCCGGCGATATCGTCCGCCTCAAGGTTACCGCCCATCTCGCGTAGCTCATCGATCATGCTACGCACTTTGCCCACCATGGCATCCGCTGCGAAGAAGCTATGCAGCTCTTCCAGGGTTTCAAAGCGCTCAGTGCGGCGCTCCACATTGGCCAGAATCCGCTGGCTGGCGTCCGTTAGGGTAGAGACACGCCGTTGACGCTCATCCTGCAACTGCTGGCGACGTGCTTCGATACTTTCGTGGGCGCTTTCACGCTGTTCAAGAATGGTGGTTAAAAATTCATCAAATTCACCGAACTGACTCTCCAGCTCCTGGAGCTGATCGAGCATACGGGTCATTAGCTGATCGCAGTCGTCGGGCTCGCGCAGCGCGCCGACTCCGTTGGCCAGGCTCTGCTCAAACAGGCGGATCTGCGCCGCAAACTGCGCCTGAGCCTCTGCGCTCCCCTGCTCTCTTAAACGGATCTCCGCTTCGGAGCGCTGCTGATTAATCGAGGCGTAGATGCTGGAGATATTCTCGGTAATCCGCGTTTGTTCAATAGCATCGCCGCCGGACATCGACGACAGCAGCCCTTGAATCATATCTAGGCCCGCGGTTAATTCGCGATAGCGCTCCACGCACTCCGCCAGTTGCTGGCGATTCTCTGCCTCACCCACCTGCTCTTTCAATGTCGCCAGGGTTTCCCGGTAGCCGTCCAAGGCTTCTGGCTGAGCAAGAAAGCTAAAAGTCTGCTGGGTTAGCGACTGTTCCGCTTTATCCAGCGCTTGCTCTAACGTTTGCAGGCGTTCCTCATCCAGATAGCGGCGCTCGCGCAGCGCCATCAGCCGACCACGATGGTCGCGTAAGTGCTTAAGGTAGGTAACAAATAAATCGGGGGTTTTCCAACTACTGGGTTTGAGCTCCCGCAGCAGCGTCGCCTGCTGTTTTTCAACTTCGTCTAGCGCCTGGGCTGTCTGGGCACGAATTGCCTGGACTTTCTCATACTCATCGAGCATCAGTTCAGCGGTGTGCTTTAGCTGTTCAAGCGCGGCGTGAATGGTTTTAAAGTCAGCTTCACCAATCCAGTGGAACTGGTTCAGCGTGCGGTCGACCCGACGAATAATGGCGTTAAAGTGACGCTCGGACGCCTGCTGCTCGTTAGCGAGCTGCACAATGCTATTGAGCTCGGCAATACCGCGCACCAGATCAGGGTTGCCGATTCGGCCGAGTGGCGTGTCGTTGCGCACCGCATCCTGGGCATGAAAACGCTCCGACATAAAGGGCGTGGCCCATACCTGGATAGGATGCACCAACGTGGGCTCGTCTTCAGCGTAAAAAATCGCTAGGTGACCGTTTTCAAGTATCGCCGCCCCGTGTCCCACCATAGGGGTATCGACCTGCTTGCGGATCAAATTGTAGCGATAAAGCACCACCTGTCCGGTTTGCGGCGCGTAGAAAATGTAGAGAACATCTTCGCCGTTTGGCGAGCGCACCATGCGCTTGAAACGCAGGTCTTCCTCGGGGACTTCGTAGGTGGTCAACTCACCGGTATTTAAGTAGTAGCCTGAAGGAAAAATCAGGCCGTGGTTTTCCGGCAGCTCAACCACCGAGCCCGCCATGGCATCGACACGTTTAACGTGCTGCTCGCCACGATTAAAAAGGTAGTAGCGCCACTGTTTCTCATTGAAGGGCAAAATGCGGATCAGCACCACTGCGCCGAGATCAGCATATTCAAAGCTGGCATCGTCCAGCGACTGGGAGTCAGACTCCACCGGGTCGGCAAATACCCCCTCGCCGCTGCTGGTGTTGTTCTCGATCTTGAAGGTAATGTTGCCGCGCAGGTTATCAACAAAGACCGTATCGAGGATATTCAGGTGGGGAGCGCGGCCTTGCTCCTGCATATCCCGACCTGCTGTCTGCCAGGGGAAGGCGAAGCGGTCGGGGAACACTAGGTCGCGCTCGCCGCGGTTATCGATATAGCGGCTCACCTCGCCGCTCGCGGCTAATTCCCAGCGGAAAACGCGCAGGTCGCTAAGTTTTTCACCTATTTGAAAAGCGATCAGCAGTTTGTTGTTCAGGGTGATCAGTTGAACCAGCGTAGCGTGACTGTAGTATTTCTGGAGTTCTTTGAAATCCTGAACAAAGCGGCTCTCGGTGAGGAAGCTATTCTCGAAAGGCGCTTCACTTAACTCAAGCCCCTCTTCATCGTCTTTAAGGTAATAGAGCGCAAAGATATCGTTCGCTTCCAATGCCTTACGCAACCCCAGCTGAACATTGAAACCAAACAGGATTTGCTCACCAATGCGCACCATATCCCGCGCAATGGCGTTATTTTCGGTACGTACCCGGGCCCTGCCCAACAGCGCCATACTACTGCTACCAAAAACATCAGCACGAGCTTCGTTCAGCTTACCGATCGAAGCACCCAGTTCGCCGCCCTGGGTTCTCAACCGCCGCTGAATCGTCTCGAATGCGGTGCTTTCTCTGACGATGTTTTCAACCGAAGAGTGCTCCTTCGACATAGTAGTCATCCTGAAAAAGTGCTCACTAGAAATAGCAAAGACCGCAAAGGGGTGACGATTGCGGTCTTGGAAAGGTGTCACCGGCCGCTTGGAACGACATAGGCCGAGACTCTCTGCATAGGAGGGAAAGCGACTCTCCGCATGGAGAGTCGCCCTGCCCTTTAGACAGATTCGGAGGCTTTGCCAGCGTCAGCGTTCAGGGCACGATTCGCCAAGCCCGCCAGGGTAGCTTGCAGCGCTGGTGACTTATCGAGCACACCTTGTACTGCCTTACCGTAGCCCAGGCCGGCGGTGAGTTTTTCAAACACATCGCTGTCGCCACCAATCAGCTCAAATTTGGCATTTTGCATCGCGGCAGCCATTACCTTGCCATTTTCGAGCATACCGATGCGCTGGGCTTCGATTTGCGCCATGACTTCTTTCTCGTGGACTTCCAGGTTCATACGGAACTCTTCGAAGTGGCGCGCCTCTTCGGACATATTGTCGTAAGCGCGCAGCTTCTCGACCAAGCCATTGGCTTCGGCTTTGGCCATTGCTTCCCGGGCCTGCGCTTTCGCGGTGCCCAGTTTTTCCTCGCCCATCGCCTCGGCTTCAAGGCGCTGTTCAAGAATACGCACTTCCGCCAGTCCAGCATCTTCATCGGCTTTCGCATTGGCCGTTTTAACCTCGGCCTGGGCAAAGCCTTCGCTGCGCTGGGCGTGAGCACGCGCTTCGAGCACTTGCGCTTCTGCCAGCCCGTCTGCCGCGGCAAGTGCTTGTTGGCCGCGCGCCTGCTTCTCTTCTGCGGCGGATTTCTTCTCTGCCGCATCCAGATCAGCTTGGGCGCGAATAACCGCTTCTTCCGCTTCCAGCTTGGAGCGCTCGAAGACTGCTTCCGCGGCGCGCACTTCTTTGAGCTTGCGCTCTTCCGCTTCGGCTTGAGCTGCGGTCAGGCGTGTGACCTTCTGACGCTCAGCTTCAGCGCGGTTGCGCACATCGTTAATATTCTCTTCTTCTTCAGCCACGCTGCGCTCAACCGCAATACGCTGGCTGGTAATGTCGGCAATCTCTTTGCGCTCTTCTTCCAGCGCTTTCTCCATACCGATTCGTTCAATTTCTACCGCGCGCTCGCGGGTCACATCCTCAAGCTCTTTCGCCTGACGAATGCGCACCTCTTCGATCTGGACGGCACGCTCGCGGGCCTTGGTGGCCATTTCGATCTGGCGCTGCTTGTTCTCTTCGGCAATCGCCAGCTCTTCATCGGTTTTAATCCGCGCGGCTTCGCTTTTCGCACGTTCTTGCTGAAGCACCTGCTCGGCTTCAGACTGCTCACGAGACTGCAGGCTTTCGATTTCACGACGCTGACGCGCCTCGGCATCGGCCTGAGTTCGCTCAAGCTCTAATGCGGCTTCACGAGCCGATACATTTTTGCGCTGAATTTCCAGCTCTTGGTCGCGCTCCAGGCGGTTGGTTTCAACATTGTGCCGGGCGGTAATCTCGGTGATGCATTTGATACCTTCTGAATCCAGAATATTGTTCGGATCCAGCGAGCTTTTTGGCGTCTGCTCTAAATAATCAATGGCAACGTCTTCGAGAATATAGCCATTAAGATCCTGACCAATGGTCTCAACAATGGCGTCGCGGAACTGCTGGCGCTCTTCGAAGAGCTGCATGAAGTCCATCTTTTTACCGACGGTCTTCAATGCTTCGCTGAACTTGGCGTTAAACAACTCATTAACGGCATCACGATCGGACGCACGACCAACACCTACGGATTTAGCAACGCGCAAGACGTCTTCGGCAGTGGCATTGACGCGTAGGTAGAATGCTACGCTAATGTCGGCACGCAAATTATCGCGGCAAATCAGCCCCTCTTTCCCGGTACGATTGAGTTCCAGGGTGATCACCGACACCTTCATGGTTTCGGAACGGTGAACAACGGGCAGCACCATAGCCCCAGTAAAGTAAACCTTGGGCGTTGAGGAAAGGTCATTAACGATTAATGCCTGGCCTTGATCTATTTTTCGATAAAAGGCTTTAAACAGTGCCAGTATCGCAAGCAGTGCAATAACAATCACACTGACAGTCACCAGTAGTGGCATGATCCACGACAAATCCATCTTTATCTCCTGCACCAAGGCAATTAATCGGCTAAGCCGGCTTCAAAATCTTTTTCAGATACCACCCAATACGCATCTTCCGTCAACAGGTACTGAATAATGATGGCGCGCTCACCGCGCACCAGCGCGGAGTCGCTTCGCACTTGCAAAATAAGATGATCGCCATCGATATGCGCATCGGCGCGACCTTCCTCTTTTGTCACCTCTGCCGAGCGAACCGTGCACTGCTTACCTGTCAAACGCTGCTCAATAGGCAGGTGCTGAGCGGGTCGAAAAAGGGGCCGCAAAGGGCGAATCAGAAAGGACGTTACGATAGTGGCGACAACAAACCCTAATACCAGCGCGACGCTATTAAACACCCACAGCAACAGGCCTGGGCTTAGGTGGGTTCCTAACAACAGCATTGCAAAATAGCTAAACAGCCAGCCGGTTAATGCCAGCAGCGTAATCACTAGCGGCAGGGGAACGCCGTGTAAGCCCAGCGTTGCCAGTAAACCGCCCAACGCCAGCGAACCGCCTTCGCCAACATCACCCTCGACTACGTCGCTATCGACCAAACCTGATAGCGAAATTAACCAGTAAAGAACGGCAACACTTAGTAGTACCGTAAAGATGACGGTAGGAAAGCTGGTGATAATCGAAATAAATAGGGGCATGCGCCTGAAAACCCGGTAAGGCTAAATATAAGCGCCATCAATACTGAATGCCGCCATGAGTGATCAACCCTTTTCATTTTGCTGAGAAAGGGCTTTTCAATAAAAAGTCGTATTAAGTCGATGCCACTTACTTGCTCGAGACTTTAGCTCTGCTAACAACGCCAAGAAAAACTACAGCATCTCCTAGCGAAATCAATTCAGTCATCGATTTTTAAGAGATATCTTACAAAACCAATAGCGAATGTCTTACAAAATCCGCCCTTTTGGGCGGCTAGGTCTGATCACCAACGACAAAGTGGTGTTCAAACAAAGAAAACTTGGCTAAGGGGTTTACTGTCTCTTACGTTCATCTAATCAAGCAGTGAACCTAGGCCAACGGGCAATCATTGCGGTGACAATAACGGCAAAGAGTAGCCTTGCCCACAAGATGCCCGCTATATCGGCCCCGAGCATCAAAATCAGCAGCGTGTCTTCTATAACGCTATGGCAGAGGCCGAGAAAGCATAGTGCAAGCGTGCTATCCCGCTTGTTAAGCACACCGTTTTGCACATCCCGAATCAGCAACCCTGCGCCGTAGCTTAATCCCAACGTGAACCCAATCACGGTAACGTTAGCCGCCGAACGGCCAATGCCTAATAGTTTGAGCAACGGTAGCAAGCCAAGATGAATCCAGCGCTCCAGGCCGAGCTTTTTCAGAAGTTTTAGCAGCACAATCAGCGCTAAAATAATCACGAAGATAAGCGCTAGGGTTTCAAGCTGTGCTATAGCCCAGCTGCTTAGCGTCGGCTCTGGTGACAAGCTTGGTTGCCATACCAGTGCTGCTGGCGCTTGCAACAAACCAAAATACGAATAGAAGCAGTGCAAGAGCCAGGCAAGCAGCAAAGCCCCACCTACGCGCAGGAGTAACGTAGCCCACCATGGTACGCCAGCGCGCTTGGCAACGGCCCCTTCAACAGGAATTGAGTGCCCTACCAGCATTAGCGCACCCAGCACCGTTACTTGTTCGGCACTCAAGTGCATATCACCGGCTACTTGAAGAAAGACCGCAATGGCGGTGTACAAGTTGGTAAAGAGCGCCGCCGCCCACACAACGCCCAACTGCTCGGGTAAACCGAGTATGCTCATTAATGGAGCCAATACCGTTCCCAGCCAGCCGATAACACCCAAGAGTTCTAATCCTTTGACGATAAGCAATGCCGGAATCAGGATTTTGAGCAACGTCAGGTACACGCGCAGCGCGTCTTGTAATAGGTGGGTTATCCAAGCCAATAGATGGTGAATTGTTATCTGCATCAAGCCTCCGTTGCCATCCTTAGAACAACGGTTATGATAATGGGGCTTACGCAGAATCTTCTTTTCAATTCCGCACTAACAGTCACTATTCGTTCTTTATAAGCGCAGAAAGGACATTTTATTTCATGGACGCCATTGATCGACGAATCCTTGACCAGCTTCAGCGTAACTCCAGCCTGACCAACCAAGCACTAGCAGACGAAATAGGACTTTCACCCTCTGCCTGTTTAAAGCGCGTTAATCGATTACGCAATGCTGGAATCATTGAGCGAGAGGTGGCACTACTCAACCCTGACGCCCTAGAGCAGTGCCTACACATGGTGGTAGAAGTCACCATGGAGCGGGATAACAAATCACTCTACCAGCGTTTTCTAACAACAGCGCTGAGCGCCCCTGAAGTGAAGCAGTGCTATCAGGTAACCGGCGAGTGTGATTTTGTATTGATCGTAACGGTGGCTGATTTAGATGAGTACGACCGTTTCTGCGATCGTGTACTTTATGGCGACGACAATATGCGTAAGTTCCGCACGCTACTGTCACGTAAGCGGCATAAGTTTGATACGTCTGTGCAGCTCAGTCGTTGAGTGCTGCTCACGCCGTCAACCCAATCCCGCGCAAAATCACCGAGGTCACCGACTGCACGGCTTTTTCGAACTGTAAGTCGTCCAGCGGTTGGTCGTCATTAAGCAAGCAGATTTGGTAGTCGAAGTCGGCGTAGTGCTGGGTGGAGGCCCAGATCATGTATAGAAGGTAGGAAGGCTCGACGGGGTTGATTTGACCTGACTCGACCCACTCGCGAATTTTCGACTCTTTCAGCTTGGCCCATTCATAAAGGTTGTCGCGCAGGCGTTCTTTAAGGATCGGCGCGCCCTGCATGACTTCGGCCGCCCAAACTTTCGAGCCGTGGGCGCGGTTGCGGGAGTGGTTCATCTTGGCGCGAATATAGGTGGAAAGCACCACGCGAGGATCATCGTAGAGCTCGAAGCAGAGCGCATCCTGTTTCCACACCTCGAGAAGCTCTAACAGAACATCTTGATACAGCGCTTTTTTGGTCGAGAAGTAGTAGTGCACGTTGGACTTGGGGATCTCTGCCAGTTGTGCGATTTCGCCCATGGAAGCACCGGCATAACCCTTTTCGGCAAACAGTTGCTCTGCCGCCTGAAGAATCTTATTAACGTTGGTCTGGCGAATTTCGTCCTGGGTTCTTGCCACGTTGTACTCGTCCCTTACGTCGAAGATAGGCACCAAAAAACAGCACCGTCGCAGAACGACGGTGCTGAGAAGATCTCCTATTTACCTTAGGACGTCAACTCTGATTGGCAGGGAACGAGAACTCCGCCTGCGTCGCTTCGCTGACCGAAGGCCAGCGCTGAGAAACTGCTTTGCGGCGGGTGTAGAAGCGTACCGAGTCCGGCCCGTAGGCGTGAAGATCCCCAAACAGCGAGCGCTTCCAGCCACCAAAGCTGTGGTAGGCCACGGGCACTGGTAGCGGCACGTTCACCCCGACCATGCCAACCTCAATACCATCGGTAAAGCGACGGGCAGCTTCGCCATCGCGGGTGAACAGGCAGGTGCCGTTGCCGTACTCGTGGTCGTTGATCAGTTGCATGGCGTCGTCCAGGCTAGCGACCCGCATGACGCAGAGCACTGGCCCGAAGATCTCTTCTTGGTAAATGCGCATATCCGCGGTGACGTTATCGAACAAGCAGCCGCCAACGAAATAGCCCTCTTCATAGCCTGCGACTTTCAAATCACGGCCATCGGCGACCAGCGTCGCGCCAGCCTTTACGCCATCTTCGATATAGCCGAGGACTTTATCGCGGTGCTCAGCGGTTACCAGCGGCCCCATATCCAGATCTCGCTTGGTGCCGGGGCCGACTTTTAGCTGAGCGATTTTCGGAAGTAGGGTTTCAACCAAGCGGTTTGCAGTTTCGTCGCCCACGCATACCGCTACCGAGATCGCCATGCAGCGCTCGCCGCAGCTACCAAACGCTGCGCCCATTAAGGTATTGGCGGCGTTTTCCAAATCGGCATCCGGCAGTACCACGGCGTGGTTCTTCGCCCCACCCAACGCCTGAACGCGCTTGCCCGCAGCGGAACCGCGCGAATAAATCGCTTCGGCAACTGGCGTTGAGCCGACAAACGAAATGGCTTTAACTGCCTTTGCATCAAGCAGCGTTTCCACCGCTTCGCGCCCGCCGTGAATTACATTCATGACACCTTTGGGTAGCCCCGCTTCTTGAAGCAGTTCAGCTACGGCCATGGCCGCTGAAGGATCTTTCTCTGAAGGTTTAAGGATGAAGGTATTACCGCAGGCAATCGCCATGGGATACATCCACAGCGGCACCATGGCGGGGAAGTTAAACGGGGTAATACCTGCCACCACACCCAACGGCTGGAAGTTTGACCAAGCATCAATGCCCGGCCCTACATTGTGGGAGTACTCACCTTTTAGCAGCTCCGGCACACCGCAAGCATACTCGACGTTCTCGATGCCGCGCTTGAGTTCGCCCATGGCATCTTCGGGGGTTTTGCCGTGCTCTTCGCTGACCAGCTGTACCAAGCGGTTAGCATTATCTTCGAGCAATTGCTTAAAGCGGTACATCACCTGGGCGCGCTTAGCGGGCGGCGTATCTCGCCAGGCGGGAAACGCCGCTTGGGCGGCGGCAATGGCGCGCTCTACATCGGCGGCATCTGCGTCAGCCACTTGGCGAATCACTTTACCCGTTGAAGGGTTGGTCACATCCAGCGTGCGCTTACTTTCAACTAACTCGCCGTTGATCAGGTGGGAAACAACACTCATATTTAAACTCTCTGAAATTTAGGTCAGTCGGTTATGCCAACGACTCTTAGGCTAACGAATCCAGGGTGGTGGCCACCGCGTCGAACAAGCGCTCCAGCTCGGCCTCGGTAGTGCCAAAGGGAGGGCCAAACTGCAGCGTGTCGCCGCCGTAGCGCACGTAGAAGCCAGCCTCCCAAAGCGCCATATGAGCATCCCTCGGGCGAATGATGGGGTCGCCGTCCCGTGGCGTTAGCTGAATGGCACCCGCTAAGCCGTAGTTACGAATATCGACAACGTGATTGCGGCCTTTCAGGGCGTGCAGTTTCTGCTCAAAGGCAGGTGCGATGGCGCTAACCTGAGCTGGGAAGTTTTCTCGCTCCATCATCTCAAGCGCAGCCAGACCCGCCGCGCAGGCCACTGGGTGGGCGCTGTAGGTGTAACCATGGGGGAATTCAACGGCGTGTTGGGGGCCACCGGCGTGCATAAAGGTGTCGAAAATCTCGCTGGAAGCGATCACTGCGCCCATGGGGATGGCGCCGTTGGTGATCTGCTTCGCCACGTTCATGATATCCGGCGTTACGCCAAAGGCTTGGGCGCCGGTGGTCGCGCCACTGCGCCCAAAGGCGGTAATCACTTCGTCAAAAATCAGCAGGATGTCATGGGCAGTACAGATCTCACGCAGCCGATCCAGATAGCCTTTTGGCGGCACGATAACACCCGCAGAGCCGGACATTGGCTCAACAATCACCGCCGCAATGGTGGAGGCATCGTGCAGGGCGATTTGATCGAGCAATGCATCGGCAAGCTCGGCACCGGTTTCCGCTTGGCCACGAGTGTAGGCGTGACCCGACTGAAGGGTATGCGGCAGATGCGTTACGTCCATCAACTGGCCGTAGTGTTTGCGATTGCCACCAATCCCGCCCAGGCTGGTACCGCCAATATTCACCCCGTGGTAGCCCTTGGCGCGGCCGATCATGCGGGTCTTCTCAGGTTTACCTTTTAGCCGCCAGTAGGCCTTGGCCATCTTCACCGAGGTATCGGCGGCTTCCGAACCTGAGTTGGTGAAAAACACATGATCCAGCCCGGATGGCGTAAGGCTGGCCACCTTTTCCGCCAGTCTGAACGCCAGCGGGTGGCCAATTTGAAAACCAGGTGCAAAGTCGAGACTGCCTAGCTGTGCCGCTACGGCTTTTTGGATCTCTTCACGGTTATGCCCCGCGCCGCAGGTCCATAGCCCGGAAAGCGAATCAAACAGCTTACGGCCCTGGTCATCAATGTAGTAGCGCCCTTCCGCCCCGGCGATAACCCGAGGATTGGCATGGAAGTCGCGGTTAGCACTAAACGGCATCCAGTAGTGCTGATTAAGCGCCGTTTTAGAAGACCCCTCCTCCATAGAAGAGCTCGATGCTTCAGGCTTCGTTTTGCTTTTTATTCCAAACATGCTGTCCAGCTCCATCGCTATAAGACTTGGTCTCAGCATGCGCCAGCAAACACGTTTATAAAATTACACTTTTCTTTTGTTCACGTTAGAGAATCTATACGTAACGTCGGCTTTTTTATCTCTACTCTAGCAATGAGCCAAACAATAATCGGGGAGTCGCCAGCTTCCTCCGTGCTCAATAAAAGGAAGTCATATGAACTCGTTTGCTGAACCGAAAATCGCTACAGCTGATTTGCGCACTGACAGTGACCGCCTCTGGGAAGCACTAATGGAGATGGCCAAACTAGGCGCCACCCCTAAAGGCGGCGTTAATCGCCAGGCGCTTACCGATCTAGAACGCCAGGGGCGTGACCTCTTTATCCAGTGGTGCCGTGCCGAGGGCTGCACGATTCGCATTGATAATATCGGCAATATCTTTGCCCGTAGGGAAGGCAGCGATCCAACCGCCAAAACCGTCATGGCCGGTAGCCATCTTGATAGTCAGCCTACCGGCGGCAAGTACGACGGCTGCTTCGGTGTACTCTCCGGTCTGGAAGTGATTCGCACCCTTAACCAGCACAACATCACCACGCAATCCCCAATCGAAGTCGTAGCCTGGACTAACGAAGAGGGCTGCCGTTTTCCGCCCTGCATGATGGGTTCCGGCGTATTTACCGGCGAGCTAGAATTTGATGCCATGATGGCGCGCACCGACGCTGATGGCGTCACGGTAAGCGATGCCCTGGACGCCATTCACTACCGCGGCAGCGACAGCGTCTCGCCAGATGAGATCAAAGCTTACTTTGAACCACACATTGAACAGGGCCCGATTTTGGAAGATACCGACACCACTATTGGTGTGGTTATCGGCGGACTTGGGCAGAAGTGGTTCGACTTAACGCTGACTGGACTTGAAGCCCACGCAGGCCCTACACCGATGAACCTACGTCGGGATGCTATGATGGGCGCAGCAGAAGTCACCCAAGCGCTCAACCGTATCGCCTTTGAACATCAGCCCCACGGCCGTGGCACAGTGGGCTGCATGACGCTGCACCCCGGTTCACGTAACGTGATTCCCGGCCAGGTTAAAATGACTCTGGATATGCGCCACTGGGAGCCTGAAGCCCTTATCGCAATGGGCAAGGCGGTGGCCGCCGCCGTGGAAGACATTTGCCAACGCCACGGGCTGGCATATGAATTAACGCCCACAGCGGATTTTGCCCCGGAACACTTCAACAAAGAGTGTGTTGATGCGGTGCGTGAAGGGGCGAAGCAGCTAGGCCTATCGCATATGGACATCATCAGCGGCGCGGGCCACGATGCGATGTTTGTAGGCCGCGTAGCTCCTGCGGCAATGATCTTTATTCCCTGCAAGGACGGCATTAGTCACAACGAGATCGAAAGCGCCACGCCGGAACACGTTCATGCAGGCTGTAACGTTCTGCTCCACGCCATGCTGGACGCTGCTGGCCTAGCGGAATAGGTATTAAGTCACCAATGGGTTGCGCCGCTAAACGGTAAAATCCACGCGTGCCCGCGCCAGCTCAGCAAACCGCGTGCGGGAGGGTTTAAAGCCCACTCCAGGCGGCCAAGCTAGCCAGGCATCGGGCACCATAAAGCCGGGTAACGCTTCGCGTACCCAAGTGCTTAGCGCCTGTTCTGTCACGCCTTCTCCATGCCAATCGATAAACGCCACCGGGCGCTCCCCCCACTCGGGGTGGGGCACCGGTACCACTAGCGCCTGGGCAACGCCGGGGTGGTCGACCAAGCGCTGCTCGATTGCTTCTGGCTGAATATTCTCGCCACCGGAGATAAAGCCGTTATCGAGCCGACCTTCCACCACAAGCGCACCTTCCGAAG
>Ga0209345_10003413_pt1 | contig 16398 bp, 18 predicted proteins | sample Cruoilmetagenom7_FD_187294 | JGI IMG/M metagenome (GOLD analysis project Ga0209345, IMG submission 187294) | Oil polluted marine microbial communities from Coal Oil Point, Santa Barbara, California, USA - Sample 7 (SPAdes) (version 2) | ecosystem: Environmental > Aquatic > Marine > Oil seeps ...
GAAATAATAAATTTTATTTAATAATTCTAAAAAATAAAACACATTATTACCTATTTAAATAATGAAAATTTCATCTTATTTTTAAATTTTGATTAAAATGTAATCTTTAGCATAACAAGAAAAAATTGAATAATTGTATCTACTTTTAAAATTCAGGGAGGTCTCTGCTAAAATTATTTCCAATAGGTGCTTTACCATCCCCATATATTTGATATAGACCCGTTCTTCTTGCGCATTCAGTAAAACTACGATATACATCTATTTTCTTGTCGTATAATGCACAGGTTTTGTATATTATGGGATTCCAAATATATAATTCATGATCAGGTTCATACCAGAGTTTTTCCTCCTTGAGAACTTGTTTAAAATCTTCTTCTCCAATAGTTTCACTAAGATCTTGCTTATTTAACATGGTTATTAAGGGAATTTCTTTAATTAACTTACCCCTTGTAATATTTTTTAATTCTTTTAGGGACTCAATATTATCTTCAAAAAAATGTGTTTGTGAATCAACGACAAAAATTACACCATCTGTACCCTTGAAAATCTTCTTTCTTAAAGGAGAGAACCTGCTCTGCCCCGCAACAGTATAGACATGGTAATATACTTTATTCTGTTTAGTTGATTGAAAAATACCTCTATCAAAATATAATGTTGATCCGCTTGCCATAGAGATTTTTGTTAGATTCCCAGTTGGAGTAATATCTTTTTTTTGTTCTTTAGTTAATCTATATAATGTGTCTACTATAGTTGTTTTTCCAGATCCTCCCATACCCCAATAGAGTATTTTTATATATATATTATGATCTGCCGTCCATCGAACCATAGAAAAATCCTCATTGAAGTTTACTATTTAAAAGGCCGAAAAAATATATTATTTAATTATTACATATAGAAAGATCGCTTTAGTCTTTATATAATAATATTATTAAATATTAATATAATTACACATTTATAATTTTATTTTAGTTTTCATTTCTTAACAATTTAGAAGAGTAAAGATTAAAATGAAAATCAATTTTCAAATTAACCTTTTTTATTAATATAAAAAAACTTCTTTAAATTTTTTTTATTTAATTTCAAACATTTTTCTAGAGCTTCATGTGCTCAATTACAACAATATATTTCCCTTGTCTTATATTATAATTACACCATAAGAGTATTTCATCATATGTTTTTCCTTTATAATCTTCTCGTATAATCAGATTAATAATATCGGAATACATAATTTCTCTTTTCCCTTTTATAATAATGTTTAATTCTTTGAAGATTCTTTTAAACAAATTATTGTGGATTAAAGTAATGTTTTTTATTTTTTCGAGTTTGTTTGAAGATTGACTCATTGAAATATCTCTTTTTAAAATGATTTTTTTAAAAATAACAAATCTGATGTAAAAGATAATATAAATTAATGGTTAAAAAATACTATTTTTTTTTTTACTTCCATTAATCCCTCAGCCCTTCGCTATAGATGTTCGATATATTTTAATGGAATTATTTTTCAATTCTAAACAACTAAAATTCTACAAAATCGAGATAAAGGGTTTCTTAATTATTTTCATTATAACGATTAATTTGTGTGAATTAAATTTGGTAAATAATATAAAAGAGAGAAAAATTTATGAAAAATGCTCTGAATGTGGTGGTAGTGTCATAACAAACTCATTCGAAATGACATGTAAGGAATGTGGTTTAGTATTAGAAAAAATTTATAAAGATTCGTCATACATCTTTAATGAGACCAATGTTAAAAATAGCTTGAATAAACAGTATGTTGCGTTAGGAGAAAGAACAGATTATATCGGGGGCTTAGGGACCTTTATAGATTATGAGAGGTCAAAATATCTTAAAGATAAGACAGGAAAATTATTGCCACCTGATGAGCAGAAATTATACAGGAGATTAAAGAAAAACTATGCTCAATTTCTAAGGATTAAAAATCATGAAACAGAGTATAGAATCTTCAATATCTTGAACAAGATATCAATTTATCTTAATTTAAATAAAAACATCCGAAACAACGCTGCGTATTATTACAAAAAGATAGTTAAAAATGAGCAAAAAATCATAAATAATATTTCTTTGATCGCATTTTGTATTTTTTATTCTGTTCGTAAAGAGTATCATAATGCCCCAGTTACAATAAATGAAATTTCTGATGCTTTTCAAAATTTTGGTCATAGAGTTAATCCAAGACTAATTTTGAGAGACGGAATAAGATATAAATCTCATTTGAATAGCAATGCAATTCCACATAAAAGTGAAGATTATTTAATTAGATTAATAAATAGTGTTATAAATCATAAAAATTTGGATGATAGATTAATTAAAAAAGGAATTAATTGGTCAAAGGAAAATTATAAATGCAATTTAACACGTGAATGCAGAAAAATTCTAAATAGCTTGACTAAATGGCATCGTGGTGGTCGAAATCCTTTTATTTTAACAGGAGCAGTAATATATTTAGCTGACAAGTTATTATCTAGAGAATTAAACCAAAAAACCGTATTAACTCAAAAATTAATTTCAGACGCAACTAAGATCGCAGAATATTCTATTAGAGACCACTATGTAAATCTACTTAAACCAATCTTCATAACAAAAGAATTTAAAATTTCAATGTAATATATAAAAGGCTAAATATCGAATACAATTTAATTAATGTTTCTTTTTTAATATTTCCTAATATTTTCGTTTTAGAGCTACTTTTAATCGTCAATAATTTGTATTTGTATGTTAATTCAATTGATTTTCGGCTCTTTTAACTGAATTTAATCTATATAATAAGACGAAAAATTGTTTTAATTAAATTTAAAATTTAGTTAAAATTTATTAAAACATTAACTTTACGATATTTTATTTGCTTCTGTAGTGTAGTCCGGTCAAACTTACTGATTTCTTAACACAGAAAAAAGGATTAAGCATGCGAGGCTCTCACCCTCGTGACCCGGGTTCAAATCCCGGCAGAAGCATTAATATATAAATCTTTTAACACGCTTTTAATTATTTAAAGCCTTTAGCTTTTTCTAACAGGTTTAAAATATCAAATATTAATTTTAAATATCTTTCGATAATATCCAATTGATTCTCTTTCTCTAATTTTTTAGTAATCCAATTTAGTTTATCAGTAAGAGCGGTTATTAATACGCTTGGTATGTTGACTTGTTTGGTGTTTTTATTCAAAATTGTTTCTTTTTCCTCAATTTTCTTATTTGAAACGCTGTCTGCCATAATTACTTCTCTTTTACAAATTGCACAAAAAGATACTCCGTCTTTATTTTGAAAAATTGGATTATTACAAATAGGGCAAGATAAATTTAGCATTTTATGACCCGTTCTTAGAAGATCTGCCATTTTTTTTGCGTCTTCTTTAATGAACACCACATCCTCTATAAATTATTATTATTAAACTCAATTTTTTATTGTTCTCGAGATCTGATCTTCATTAGATTAACTATATATCCCGAAATTCGATTTCTTAAGTGTTTTGAGTCTACTTCAAGATATTTATCCAATAATTCTTTATTTTTTTCAAAATCCGTAGTAAAAACATCAGGATATTTATTTATTAACTCTTTTGAAACCTTTTTTATTAATATTGTTCTAACTTTTCCCATCTACTTTCAGCATAACACATTTCTTAGTTTTGAATTTAAATATTTGATAAAATAAATGTTTTTTGAAATTATCTAAGTTTTTATAATTGAATATATAGAATTGATATGAACAAAAAGAATAAAACAGTTTTTTTCTTGTGTCTTTTTCTGTCAATAATGTTAATTACCGAGTCCGCTAAAGGTTTTTCCTTCGATATTTTTGTTTTTACAAGCGATAAAGATATTTATTATAATAACGAAAATATTAACATTAACGCTTCTTGGGAATTATTTTATGAACCTAGCTATGAAATTTCGTATTTCCAAGTTCAAATTTTTGATATTTTTGATAATATTCTTTGGAATTCTTCAGAGCACCATGAAACTGGTTTTTCAGAAAAGAATTGGACAATTAATATTGAATTTTTAAATATTTCATTTTCGAATTATACCAATACATTATTTATTAAATTATTCCATTTTTACAAAGATCAAAACGGAGGGGGGAGCCCTATAAATACTTTTAGAGAAATTATAATCGTAAATGTGTTAAAAAGAAATGTGATGTGTCAATTAATCGGTTTTAAAAGCGTTTTAAAATACGGAGATTATAACTTTTTTACGGCAAAATTTTATAGCACAGATAACAACACTTATTTAATTAACGAAACTTTTCATTTTGAAATATTTTCTAATACTAAAAGACTTTACCAAAAGGATCTTAGAACAAACGAGAGTGGCGAAATTTCATTTAATATATCAACTATTTCTCATTTAAATTTAGGAGATAACAATATAATATTTAGCATAAGAAACAACATAATTTATAATAATGCTACATTTTCTTATGACATTTTTGTAGAAAAAGCAGAAATTTTAGTAGAAATTTTAAGATTTGATAACAATTTAGAAAATGATCGTTTAATAACAATCAAGCTTTACTTCTATTTTTTCAACCAAAGTATTAAACCACTTAATAACCAGATTTTAAAAACAATTATTTATAATGATTTAACTTTGGAATATGAAGATGATTTTAAAACTAATCAATCGGGTTTTGTAGATATTGAAATCTCTCCAAATAACTTTAGATTTAAAGAAAATGAAAAAATGTTTTATGTTGATATCATCTTTAACGGTACCAAATATCTAAAAAATAAAACAATAACTTTGAATTTTAAAATTCAAAATTTTTTAAGTCAAGGGGTTTCTAATTTATTTTTTACAACAAACATTTTTCTTTTTACGATTTTAATTATCCTTTTTACTTCTATTTGTATGAAAGTTAATATTAGAAAAAGAACAAAATTCAAGTTAATTAGAGATCTAATATTTAAATTCTAATTTATTTATTTGATTTATTGACAGTTATTTAAATTGTAGAATCTATAGATACAATGATAGCGTGAAATGTCCGACAAAAAATTATAACGCATTTTTTTAAAGTATTTTGAGAGCGAGTATTGATATTGCGAGATATATTTGGTATTTCCAAAGAGAAAATTGTTTGATTAAATATTAAATTATTATTTTAATAATCAAAAACTACTACTCTGTATTTTATTATATACAATAATTTTCTTACTTTTAATATAATTTTATCAGGTGTTCTTTATAACAATAGATTACTTTGAAGATTTATTAAAAAAACCTTCATTATTCAAAAACGAGAGTAAACTTGATATTAATTACATTACAAAGAAGTTGCCACATCGAGAAAAGGAATTGGCGCTATTATCGCAGCTTTTTTTAGCTTTAATAACAAATCCAAATTCTTTATCGCGTAAAATATTAATTATAGGAAAAACGGGAATAGGGAAAACAGTAGCAATTAAATTGTTTGGAGAGATGGTAACAAATGCCGCAGAAAAAAGATCGATAATTATCAAATATATACATATAAATTGTAGGAAAGAAAGAACTAGTTACAAAGTTCTAATCAAAATCGTTAGCGCGCTTAATAAAAATTTTCCAAAAAGAGGGTATTCACCCCAAGATTTACTAGACATAATTGTAGCCTCAGTCAATAACCAAAATTTACAACTTTTAATTGTATTGGATGAATTAGGTTACTTAATAAATAAAGGTGGAGATCTGATATATTCTCTTACGAGAATTAACGATGATTCCTTTAACGCTCGACAACACATTTCAATTATAGGAATAGCGAGAGATATCTCGTGCCTAAGCAACTTAGATGTTAGTACTATGAGTACACTTCAAAGGAACATAATCAAATTCAATAATTACACAAAAGAGCAATTGTATGACATTTTGAAGTACAGAGCAGAGATAAGTTTAAAAGAAAATACAATTTCTAACAAATTAATCAAAATTATTTCAGATTTGGTTTATCAAAGTGGAGATATTAGGTATGGGTTAAATCTTTTATGGAAATCAAGTAAAATTGCTGAAAGTCAGGATTTAAAATATATCACTATGGAATGCGTGCGTCTTGGAAATCAAGATATAGTTCCATTTTCGACCCTAGATGTTTTAAAATATATGACCTTACAGAAAGCAATTTTCTTATTAGCAATTGTAAAAGCTTTAAAGAAAAGTGGAAAGATTCAAATTTCTTCATTAGTAATTACAAATTCATATTTGATTTTATGCGAAAATTTAGGAATTCAACCTCGATCGTATTCACAATTGTGGAATTATCTTCAAGATTTTAAAAGAGAGAATTTAATTACTGTGGAGATCAAAAGTGAGTCTATAAAGGGTCGAAGGGCTTTAATTTCAATTCACGAAATTTCACTTTCAAAATTTGAAGAGATAATCATAAACATTTTACAATCTAAGGGAATTAAGATTTGACAGTTAAAGAAAATTTTAACATAGAAAATTTATTGGGTTCAAAAGCGAGAATAAAAATATTAAAATTGCTTGCTATAAACCATGAATTATCAATATCTCAAATTATAAAAAAAACAAACCTGAATCACGCAAGCGTTAAATCTCATCTATATCATTTAAAATCCTTAAATTTAATTCAAGAAAAAATATTTGGACGGATTAAAATATATCGATATAGAACTGAAAACATTCGCGCTAAGAGTTTAAAGAAATTTATTGAAATTTGGGAAGGAGAATTATGAACAAATGATTTTAAATGTCTTCTTTTTTTTTTTCTATTCAAATATAGTTTTATTTTATTGCATGTATCGAGATATCAGGTTTAGAATAATACCCAATAAAGTTCTTTTAGGGTTTTTTTTTTTAGGTAGCTTCTTAATTTTTATTGAAATTTTGCATTTTTATAATAACATAATTGTTTTTCTAATAGTGAAGATATGGGTTTTTTTTTTTGCGTTTTTTTTATCATTTATATTATTTTGTTTAAAGTTAATAGGAGGGAGTGATGGTAAGTTATTGATAATGCTGTTTCTTTTTAATCCTATATATTATTTGAATTTTCAATGGTTACTTTTATTTTTTTCCATTTTATCATTATTATATCTAATAATGGGAATAATTAGTTATCTGATTACACACAATTTAACAAATATGAATGTGTATGAGATGCTTTTTAGTGAAAATGAAAATTTCTCAATAATACAAAAAATATTTATTGAAATTTTTTATAAGTTTTTAGATTTTTCACAACTCAATAAATCCACTGGCGAAAAATATCTCTTAAAATCGTTAATTCTATTTTATAATAATAAAACAGAAAAATTTCAATTTTTAACCCAATATAGACCTCCAATCGTTATCCTTATTTTTTTTGTGTATAATTTTTTAATATTCAACTATCTTTGTTAAATAATTTAAAAAAAGTGAGTTTATTAGCAAAAAACGATATGAAAATTATAAAGAAAATTTTAAATTAGTTGATTTTTATTTAATTATTGAATCGTAATTATCGTAAGAGTGTAATTTAAAGAATGGAAATTGAAAAAACTAGAGAAACATCTTGGAAAATTCAGCTAAAAAAGAAAAATGAAAGTATAGAATTAACTTCAGTAGAAATAAGTGGTGAAGTTCGGATAATTAAACTTACTTTATTAAAAAATGGCGAGTCTATAATCGTAGAAATGGCTAAAGAAGAGTTTTTTAATTTTCTATCTTTAATCACTGCTTTTAAAGATGTTGTAATTGGCGAAGATCAAATAATTTTAACAGAAAGTTTAATTTCGAACGACATTGAAACCCAAAAACATGTAGATGAGGAAAATAATGATTATCTTAAATTACAAGCTGAACAAACTGAGGAAAATATTGGAAATAAGGAAAGTGAAGAACTTAACCCTGAAGAATGGGACCCATGGTAAATAATGGCCTTAAATATTTTTCTCAATTCTAAATTCACATGAGCCTAAACTAGGATTTTCTATACAACAATTATTTTCTATAACATTTGCTCTGTATAGAGCGTATTCGCCAAAGCCAGCTAATAATCCCGTTATGTAATAACAGATATATTTTAATTTGCTACCTAAATCATTAGAAATGTTATGATGTAGCTCAATTATAATTAAATTATCAGAAATTTTTTTAGGTGTAAAACGACCCCAACCATGATTGCTTAGTATACTACAAAATTGATTGACAAGATCATTTAATGTTTTGGATTTTAAATTTTCATCCCACTTTTGAATTAATACCCAACCAACTTTTTTACCTAACCACACTAATAAAGATTTTACACCTTCCCCATAAATTGATGATAAAATATCAATGATTTGTGGAGGAAAAAATACAAACCGTTCATTAAATAGGTCATATTTCCCGTTACTATACTTTAATCCCTTCAATTTTAAATTTTTCATGTTTTTAATCAACCTATTTTCATATTATTCTTCAATAATTCATAATTTTATAGTAGTTATTGCAATCTTTTTAAAAAAAATACAATTCTAAAATAATTATTAACATTATAAGATATTATAAAATTCTTCCCAATTCTCTATTTTTATTTATAATACTTTTTATAATCATAGAAATTTAAATAGTTTTTTCTTTAATAAATAATGTACATGTCAGAGTTAAATTTAATCCTATTTGAATTCTATTTGTTATTGGTATTTTTTATTTTTATTTTTGCGTTTTCTGTTATATCTGCTGAACCTATTACAATTTTTATTTCTGTAGTCTTGTTTTTTATTTTTTTGATGCCATTTTTTCAAATTTTAAATGAAATCGAGGTTTTTGTTTTTAGTGAAGGATTTGAAACTGTGTTCTTTAAAACTGTGGTGTCTTATTCTAAATTATTAGTTATTTTTATCGGAATTTTTTTGATTATAGAATCTATTTATGTTTTTTTATTTAATTAGGAATTCTTCAACTCTTTCTTAAATGTAATTTAATATATTTATATATGAGAAGAAAAATGCTAATCCATATAATGTATTAGAAGCAATCAATAAGATTTTCCTTCTTTCATAGTTTATTATTCTTAAAAAATAATAGGAGGATATATAAACACAAAATAAGAGGGAGAAAAATATAATAATAAAATCATAAGTAAATATTAAATCGAATAAAGAAGTTAAGTTGAAACCAGGATTAAAAGTAACATTGCTAATCATAAAATTAAATAGGGGGATTAAACCTCCAATTCCTCCAATTATTATAGGTAACAAAAATAAAAACAATAAAACTTTAAATCTTTCTCCCCGCATAATTATTTCTAACCGATTTTCGAGCCGTTGGTGATTCGATATTACATTTAATATATCTGTTATCTTTTCATGAGAGAGATAAGCATTCTCAGCAATGATCTTCCCTATAACATCCAAAATTAATTTGAATCGTATCGATTTCAATTCAAAATGTAGGTTCTCCAGGATTTCGTCAAATGAGCAAGAAAAGTTTAAAAGTTGGGAAATTTGTGATTTTAATGGTTTTTCTAATAATTTAAATTGTCGTTTATTTTGGGAATATGATTGAATAAATGCTATTTCAGGAGATATATTTCTTTTTAAATTCATAGTAAAACCTGTAAGGAAGGAAATAAATTCATCAAATTTTGTTTTCTCCTTCTTTGAGTAATTATCCATTAATCCTAACAAAAAAAAGTCATTTTTTAAAAATTTTTTATTTAGAAATTTTAAAGAGACAAAAAAAAGCGGTAAAATAGAAATTAATAAAAAGTAATTAATTCTTTGAAATAAGATTAAAAAACATAAACCTAATGGGAAAAATAAGCCAATAAAGAATAGAACAGTTAATTTAGATTCAATTTCTCTTAGATATATTCTAAATTGTTTTTCTAGTGAATTTTCACTAAAACCATTTCTAATGTTATTACGACTGAAATTTGATAAGAGCAAGCTATTTAAATACGAATTAAAATCTTCCGAGGGTGTAATAATCTCAGACAACAAGGCTTCTGGATTTTGACCCAGTTGAATTTTACTTAATATTTCTCCAAAGTCTTCTGATATTGGAATTTTGTAATCTTTAATTAACTTAATAAAATTGATGGAATAATCTGCGGTTTCTCCTAATGATTTCTGAATTAAGGAAAAATATATCTTAACAAGATACAATAAGGCATTTATTTGCTTCTCTTTCTTTTTAATCTCTTTATAAAACCTAATATTAAAAGTATATGAAAAAATTAATGCTAAGATAAAAGAAATAATTGTCACTATTATCAGACTAAAATTTGTGATAGATATTGAAGTAATAAATAGGATTATAAAAGAGATTAGAAATATTACAAAACTAGCTTTATTAATATCATTTTCGTCAATTTTATATTCTTTTTTGTATATTAATTTATACCTAACATCCAATTCTTTGAATTTTATACAAGGGATGTTATAAGGATGCATTTTCTGACAGAAACTGATTAATTTATCATTTAATACCATAGAATCAGTCGTGTTTTAAAATTAATTAAAATATACAGCAATAAAATTTTGAAAACATGAAACATTTAGTATAAAAGTCGTTGTAGATAAATTTCTGTAAAAATGATTGATGAAAGGTTTATTATATTCATAAATTTTATAATTTAATTTATTTTCAATTAAAAAATCGTATTTAACATAAAAATCATTAAATGTAATATTCAAATTTTTAGGGTAATCAATTTCTCTTAAATAAATCGCATCTGGATTCTCAATGATGAATTTGACAGCTGTATCTACCTCATTAAAGAAATTTTCATAGGTTATTATGTCATTTTTTATCGTTCCATTAAATTCAGAAAATTGTATAATAAATGGATTAATCATTGATAGAAAAATAGTTAAAACAAAAATTCCAAAACCCGTTAATAAGGCCTTTTCTAACAGATTTGTCATATATGATTTTAACAATTTATAAATTTAAACTACATGAGTTTTTCCAATTTTCCCAAAATAAACAAAGATTCTCTAGATTATCAAAAGAATGAAAAGAAACTTGATCAAAAAACTTAATTAATTTATTAATTGGTAGGTTATCAATTTTTTGAAGAGTATTAAACATATCTTTATAAAGATTAAATAATACTTGAAATTTTTCATTATTAATATCTTCGTATTTTCTTAGCTTACAGATAATATTTGAATTAAATAAATTTACTGGGTTGGTCCAGTTTTTTTTTTGAGGATTGAATTTGAAAAGGGTTTGATATATTTCTTTATTATCTTCAAAATTATTATTTATTTCCGAAATTGAATCAACAAATCTTTTTTCTCGATTTTTTTTCATGAAAACTATAAGACCTAAATCTCTTAAACATGAAGTATGAATTTTGAAATGACGAATTATTCTATTTATTAAAGAAGCGATATCGTTAGAATGAATCGTTTGAAATCCCTTTAACCCCGCAGCTAAACAGTGAAACATTGCCTCCGCTTCCTCTTTAGTTAGAATTTCACCTAAATAAATAATATCAGGCGTACGATGTAATAAATTCTTAATTTGATTTTGTTTTGAAAATTTATGGTTTATTCCTACTTGGAGTGAATCAACTTTATATTTTAATTGATGTTTTCCGTATTTTGACTGGTTCAATGATTCAATTACATTTTCTACATATATTTTTCGAAATTCTTTTGGTGTTAATAAATCTAATGCGTTTATTAATGTTGTTTTTCCGGTGTCAGTTTCACCAGTAACCGTAATATTCACTCTTCTTATTAGCGACATATATAAAAATGCGGCTATTGAGGGATTAAGTGTTCCGTTTTTCAGTAAATTTTGAACATTTAATATGTTTTTGTTTAACTTTCTTATATCTAACGCGAAATTATTTAACTGAATTGGTTCCACATCGATCGCAAACCTGCAATAAAAATATTTATTCTTTATAACTACTTTAATACTTGGATTGGAATAGTCAAGTCTTTTTCCACTATATATTCTTAAAAATGTTTTTAATCGCTCAATTTCCTTTAATTCAAATTTAAGATCTGTTCTACAACGTCCAAATTTTTGATGATTTATATATATCTTATCGTTTGGAGAATCTAAAAAAATTTCTTCGATGAAATCGTCAATTAATAGAGGAAAAATCTTTTCTAGGTTTAATTTAAATAACGCAGCGATATATGCAATTCTTTCCCTTTCGGTTAGTGGAAACTTATATTTTGATTCTATATAAATTAAAGCTTCTTTTTTGTATATACTTATTAAGTTTTCTAACGGAGCGATTTTATTAATATCGAGGATTTTTAAATTGTTTTTGACATCTTGTACAACCTTTATAAAATAGTTTTCATCAACTACGGATTCAAACGAATATTGTACAGTATATTTTTTTTCATATTCATTAGCAATATTATAAATAGAAATTTGAAATATTTGATTATCTCCCATTTTATATTTTTCAAATAAATCAACAGTAGGAACTATTACAGCTTTATCAAAACTTTTTTTTTCCTCTAAAAATAACGATTTTTTGAAAAAGAATTCTTCGTAAAATTTGTTTAGATCTTTGGAATTGCTACTACTTTTAAGAAATCTTTTATAATTTTGAACGATTTTTAGTTCATTTAGGACGTTTAAGAGACCTTTTAGTAAAACTAATACTTTTTTAGAGCAATTTTGACACTCTATATTAAAAAATTCGTGATCTTTAAGTTCATTAATTTTTTCAGAAATAAAATTGAAAATATAAAGTGGATTTAAGATAAGATCATTACTAAAAGAGAGAAATTTAGCGTGTAAAGCTTTGATCTTACAATTAAATTCTCGATATTTACATTTCTTTTTTCCTATATTCTCAATTTTTCTCCAAATTTTTTTAATATAACTCATTCTTTTAAAATAATTTAAAAATAATGAAATTTGATCTTTTTCAATTAATGGATCATGGATTTTTGTTGTTAAATTTTTAAAAACTTTTTTTCTATTTAAATATAAATTTTTTAGAACACATAAAATACATTCTCCATTATGAAATGAATGCTCTAGTGCCGCGGAACATTCAGAACAATCAATAACTAAAATTTTCTCTTCTTTACTGTTTAAAGTCTCTTTTACTTGTATATGACTTAAATTTTCAAATTTTGATATCATCTGTCAATTTTTTTTATAACATAAATTTAAAAAGCCCATTTTTTTTAATTAAGAGATTTAAATGTTATGATTGAATGCAAAACTTTTTTTATTTTGAATAATTTAAAGTTTTAAAGTCATAAGTGATTACATATGGGTCACCGCAAAAAACATGCTCCTAGACATGGTTCGTTAGCGTTTCTTCCTAGAAAAAGAGCCGCATCTGCTAAAGGTAGGGTAAGACACTGGTTAGATACATCCGAAAATGTTATCTTTTTAGGGTTTGCTGGTTTCAAAGCTGGTATGACTCATATTACATATATAGAAGATCAAAAAAACAGTCCTTATTATGGAAAAGAACTGATGAAACCAGTTACAGTTATAGAAGTTCCTCCTTTAATCCTCATTGGAATTAGAATTTATAATGAAGATGAGTATGGAAAATATATAGAGGGAGATATTTTTTCTACTGAATTAAATAATTATCTTAATCGCAAAATTAATATTCCGAATTTCGAAAAATACAATTACGATGAAATTAAAAAAAAACTCTCTAAAGCCTTAAATAATACAAGTGATATTAGAGGGATTTTTCAAACTCAACCACATCTTACATCTTTACCAAGAAAAAAGCCTGATATTCTTGAAATTAAGTTGAATTCTATTGGATCCCCAATAGATGAATTTAATTTTGCTTTAGAATATTTAGGTAAAGAAATTAAAGCACGGGATGTTTTAATTGAAGGCGAATTAGTTGATATATTAGCCGTAACAAAAGGAAAAGGATTTCAAGGACCCGTTAAAAGATATGGAGTGAAAATCCTAACCCGAAAAAATAGTAAAGCTAGAAGAGTTGTAGCGTGTATAGGTCCTTGGCATCCAGCGCGAGTTCTTTATACTGTTCCGCGCCCTGGACAAATGGGATATCATCAAAGAACGGAATACCATAAAAGAATTATGGTTATTGGAGAAAATGAAGAAGAAATAAACCCTAAGGGTGGTTTTATTAGGTATGGCAAAGTAAACGGAGATTATCTTCTCGTGTTAGGGTCCATACCAGGCCCAAAAAATCGGTTAATTAGAATAAGAAAAACAATAAGACCAGTAAAGTCATTTATGGTTAAATCACCAGAAATAACATTTATTAGTAGAGAAAGTCAACAAAGAAAATAGTGATTTTATGGAGAAAGTTAATGTTTATGATTTAGATGGTAAAAAAAAAAATTTAGTTGACATGCCTAGAATATTTAGTATAAAACCTAGAAAAGATCTAATTCGTAAAGCAAGTGAAATTTCTTTTAGTAAAAATAAACAAGTTCAAGGTAGAAATAAAAGGGCAGGGTTAAGAAATACAGCTAAGGGTTGGGGTACGGGACATGGGATTTCAAGAGCACCACGAATAAAGGGTTCAGGATTCCCCACAGCTCGGAATGTTGGGAGGGTTCCTTTCGCAAAAGGCGGAAGAAGGGCGCACCCTATTAAAACAGAGAAAATCGTTAAAAAAAAAATGAATAAAAAGGTAAACAAATTATCATTAATTTCTGCGATTTCTGCTTCTGGTGATTTAGATTGGGTTAAAAATCGAGGACATCTCATTGGTAAAGTCCCTGAAATACCATTAGTAATTGATGATAAAATTCAAACTGTTAAAAAAACGAAATTGATGTATTCTATCCTCTCTGAATTAGGTTTGGAAGATGAACTGGTTAAGGTAAAAGAAGGCAAAAAAATTAGAGCCGGAAAAGGGAAAAGAAGAGGGCGTAAATACAAAAATAAAAAAAGTATTTTAGTTGTTATAAAAGACGATTTCGGAATAGTAAAGGCTTCAAGAAATATTCCGGGAGTGGATGTTATTAAGTTTGAAAATATGTCAATCGCTAATTTAGCCCCAGGAGGGTTGTCGGGACGATTAATTCTATGGACTCAATCTGCTTTTAATGATTTAAAGAATTATGAGGCGTTAATTTAAAATGGAAAGATACTATAAAATTATCCAAAGGCCTTTAATAACAGAAAAGACATTTGATCTAATTGAGAGAGAAAATAAATTGGTTTTTATTGTTCATAAAGGAGCTAATAAAAATCAAATTAAACAAGCTATAGAAAAAATTCATAATGTGAAAGTGTTAAAGGTTAATACAATAATTACTCCTCGAGGAGAAAAAAAAGCCCTAATTAAACTACGCTCAGATTATTCTGCTCAAGATATTGCTATTGATTTAGGAATTTTTTAATACATATTCATTTTTTAAAACTGAAAAATTAAGTTTCACAAAATCCATATAGTTCAAAGTTTTTAGATTATCCAAGAATTTTATTTTATTAATGTCTAATAACTTTTTATACTCATTCTGACTTAAAATTAAAATAATTATAAAGTATCTTGAATAGAATTTTTCTAAAAGGTTCAAAATATCTTCGCGATGAAAATCTTTAAAAATTAAAAATAGAATTTTATCTTCAATCAATAAGAGATTTTGGTTCAATCTATGAAAATTAATTTGATTCAATAGCAAAGCCTTTTCAAACTGTGTATTGAACTTCGATAACTTTTGAAAATTGAATTGGCTTAAAGATAAAAATAGATTAACTCCGTTTTCTAAATTGTAATAAATCTCAGAAATGTTAGTCCTCCATAAAATACAGTAAAGGTTTTTCAAATTTAATTCTACATTTTTAAATAGTTCACACTTAAACAAAGAATTAACTTCCTTTTCGATATCCAGTGAATTATTATTTTGTTCATATTTAATATCGATAAAATAAGCGTGGTATATGAGCTCTTCTTTGTAATTAATCTTTATATTAAAGATTAAAAATCCTTTCTGGTTAAAATCATTGAGTAATTTTATTAAATTATGTAAAGAAACGCTTTTATTTTCAATAAAAGAGCAATTAATTTGATGAAAATGTAGAAACTGCAAATCTTCATCATGTTTTAATATTAATGAATCTCCTAAGTTCATAGTGTTAATATCTACATTAATTTTATTTGAAATGATGTGTAAAAACTCTCTTTTTAAATAACGATTTTTTAAAAACTTAGCAGATTTATCGCATTCACTTATTTGTTGGTAAATTAAACTAAAAAATTTTACAATTTTATTTTTATCATTACCAATAAAATTTAATAAAATTAATTTTCTTCTTTTTTTAGGGATATTAATCTGAATTGAATAATAAAGCAAAAATCTTTTTTTAAGGAAATCATTAAGAATTGGAATTATTTTAAGTAGACTATTAGTATCTATAATTGAAAAAGCTAATAATTTTTTATTTTTGTTTAAACTTTTATAATAAATTAATTGATTCTCAATTAAAAAGGAGAGTAATTTGAACTTGCCTTTTTTATTAACCATAT
>Ga0209345_10003414_pt1 | contig 16397 bp, 15 predicted proteins | sample Cruoilmetagenom7_FD_187294 | JGI IMG/M metagenome (GOLD analysis project Ga0209345, IMG submission 187294) | Oil polluted marine microbial communities from Coal Oil Point, Santa Barbara, California, USA - Sample 7 (SPAdes) (version 2) | ecosystem: Environmental > Aquatic > Marine > Oil seeps ...
ATCTGACGTTGACGTCCGTGCCATCGGACAGGTCAATGGTGATGCGGCTCGACCCCGTGCTCGACGTGGATTCGATATAGGACATTCCCTCCAGCGCGCTGAGCGCGTCTTCGAGCACCTGGGTGACTTCGGTGTCTACCGTGCTGGGAACCGCCCCTTCATAGGTCGTTCTGACCGAGAGCACGGGCCGGTCCACATCCGGCATTTCGCGGATGTCGACGCTGGTGAAGGCCGCAAGCCCCGCGATGATAATGAGCAGGTTCAGCACGATCCCAAAGATGGGCCGGGCCACAAAGATATCCGCGAAACCCGCCTTATGCGCTCTTTTTTCGAAACTCATGCGCCCGGTCCTTTGCGCGCGCCAGCGGCGGTGACCTGCGCGCCCTCACGCAGCTTCGCCGCCCCCTCGGCCACGATCTCAGCGCCTAAGGGGGCGTCGGTCTCAACCCAGACCCGATCGCCCTCGCGGTAGCGGATGGTGACAGGCACGCGGCTTGTGCTGCCCTCCTCGGCGACCCAGATGCCCGCGCCGCTGCGGTCCCATGTGATGGCGGTTGCAGGGACGACAGGCAGAGGGTCGGTCTCTTCGGTCATGCGGATGGCAAATGTCATGCCGGCGAGCAGCAAGCCTTCGGGGTTTGCGATCTCGGCTTTTACAGTCGCGCTGCGGGTCACACTGTCGAGCCTGCTGTCGAATGCGGTTACCTCCCCGTCAAAAATGCGGCCTGCATAGGTGGGGGTCGTGACAAGGACCGGTTTGCCCTCGGCCAAAAGGCCGATGGAGCGTTCCGGCACTTCGAAGGTGGCCAGCAGGCTTGTGGTATCGTCGATGGTCACAATGGCGTCCCCGCTCGACAGGCGGTCGCCCACGCTAACTTCGCTTAGCCCCAAACGGCCAGATATCGGGGCTTTGATCGTCCGGTCATCCAACGCGACTTGGGCCAACCTCAGATTGGCTTCGGCCAAGCGCAGCGCCACCCGCGCTTCAGACAGCGCCACATCGGTCACCACGGAACTGCCATTGCTGCGCAGACCCTCATAGCGGGTGACCGTTTCCTGCGCCTGATCGCGGTTGGCCTCGGCAATCTCAAGCGCCAGCCGTTCCGTGCGGTCGTCCAGCTTCAACAGGACATCGCCCTTTTGCACCATGGTGTTGGCATCAAGCGCGGTTTCCACCACCTCGCCCGCATCGGTTGCGGTCACTTCTGTCTGGCGAAGCGACACGGCGCTGCCCACGGTGCGCAGGACCAGCGTGTATGCGCGGGCCTCCAACGGTGCCAGAACGACCGTCGTCGCCCGCCCCTGCCCCCCGCGGTTCCGCCCAGATCGGGCCTCTTTGGGTGCCTCGGCTGCCTCCGTGGCACTGCCGCCCCAGAGCTGCGCAACCTCATCCGGCACGCCGAATGCGATGCTATAGGCGCCTGCGATGATCGTGAGGGAGAGGACGGCGTAGAAAAATTGTTTCAAAGTATTCATGGCTCCTAATGGCGCTGGCGAATGGGGCAAACTGTCATTGATGCCAAACCGTCGATTGCAGCACATCACCCCCGCCGACCCGGGGTCGGCTGAGCGCTATGATGGGTTGGGGATGGCGCGAAAATTTAGCCGTAAAATGCTACCCTGCGGTCTGTGTGCTTCTTGTGATACGGATGGCGGGCCGCATTCCGTCGCACAGACGTAGATTTTTTGACCGGAGCGCGTTTTATAAATTTGGTTTAATTAGAAACAGTGTTGCTCGAAGCAGCGTCCAGACACCGCCCCCCCCTCGACAAGAAATTACGCGGTCGCCCTCGCGAGTCCTTCAGCCAGCGCATCCCAAACCCTGCGCAGTCGTGGCGTGTGCCGCATTGCTTCATGGGCTGTCAGCCAAACCGGAAGCTTTGGCAGATCGAGACCTGTTTGAACCTCTTCCATTCCGAAACATGACCGGCCCACACTGGCATGGGCGAACCCCAGACCGCATCCTGCACGCAGCAATTCCCAATAGACCGCATCATGATCGCAGCGCGTCGCGAACCAATCGCGGGAAAGCGCGATCCCTGCGGAACGAAATCCGTCCAGAATTGCAGGCTTTGCGTCGTAGCCAACGAAGTCGTGTCGCAGCAAATCGTCAGCACTTGTCGGCCTGCCCCGACGGTCAAGGTAATGACCGGCGCCAAAGATGCCCAATTCAATATCACCTAAACATCGCGCCACGAGATCAAGCTGACGTGGTCGATACATCCGCACCGCAATATCCGCTTCGCGGAATAGTAGATTGCTGGTCTGATCCGAGGGGACGAGTTCGATCTGAATATCAGGCTCTGCAAGGCGAAGGTCGGCGATTACTTTGGGCAAGTGATACATCGACATGGCAACGCTTGCAGTGATCCGGACCGTGCCTCTAAGGTCGGCACTGCGACCCGACGCCGTCAAGCCGATCCGGTGCGCCGCGTCACGCATGGCGCGCGCTGGTTCGATCAAGGCCGCACCGGTTTCCGTCAGCTCAAAGCCCTTGGGCCGCCGGTGGAACAACTCGACGCCAAGCTGTGCCTCTATCGCTTTAATTTGTCGCCCGAGCGTCGGCTGCGACGTGTTGAGAGAGCGCGCAGCCGCAGAAAGCGACCCGCTGTCTGCCACAGCGAGAAACGCACGCACCAACGTCCAATCTAGGGTGTCGGGGAAGCCGTCCATTCAATAATGAATACACGACCTGCACCTTCTGGCAATTCCTATTCACCTTTGGCTGTCGCATTTTTGCTCAGCATACAATTTTTGCTCAGCATACAAAGGAGAAACCAATGCCCACTGTTCTGATCCTCGGCGCCAACGGAAAGATTGGCCGCCATTCCGCCCCCGCCTTCGCCAATGCAGGCTGGACCGTGCGCCGCTACATACGTGGCACTGACATAACTGCGGCAGCACAGGGTTGCGATGTCATTATAAACGGTCTCAACCCGCCCAATTACCATGACTGGAAGCGGATCATCCCAGCGATCACCAAACAGGTCATTGCGGCCGCCAAAGCCTCTGGCGCTACGGTGATTGTCCCCGGCAACCTGTATAATTTTGGCGATCAAGGCGGGGTTTGGTCAGAGGAGACACCACACCGTCCGGTCGCGCGGAAAGGCCGCATCAGGGTTGAAATGGAAGAAGCCTACCGCGCCTCCGGAGTGCACACGGTGGTGCTGCGCGCGGGCAATTTTATCGATCCGGACCATAAGGGAGACGTATTATCAACGATCTACCTGCGCAACATCGGTCGCGGTTTCATCACCCTGCCCGCCAAAGCCGACGTGATGCAGGCCTATGCCTATGTGCCCGACTGGGCGCGTGCAGCCCTTATGCTTGCCGAGAAACGAGAGCAACTTGCGGCCTTTGAGGATGTCTTATTTCCGGGGCTGGCCTTTACAGCGCAAGACTTGAAGTCGGAACTTGAGCTGGCAATGGGTCGCCCCCTCAAGGTCGCGCGGTTCCCTTGGTGGGCAATGAATCTGCTGTCGCCAGTTTGGGAATTGGCACGCGAACTGCGGGAGATGCGTTACCTCTACAACACCCCACACAGCCTTTGCTCCGCCAAGTTCAACCGGCTCCTTCCAGAGTTTCTACATAGTGAGACCGCCGCAGTCATACGCGCCTGTCTGCCGAAGAGTGACGCGTCAGATTCAGATCACGCGAGGCGGCAAAGTTCTACCAATATGACGCTGCGGCCCTGACCGCTCACGCGGCCGTAAACGCGCTGCCGTCCCAAATGAAATCAAGTTGTTCGACTATGGCTGACCCGACAAGCAGATTTGCAGAGTAAAGCAGCTGCAACTCATCGGCATATCGGGTCACGCCGGGGACGAGGCCAGTGACGTTGGTCCAGTCCATCCAGTTGCCCGGCTGGCCAAGGGTGACAGGATCGCTTGGGGCATCGGCCTGATGCCAACCTGCAGCGTTCAGTATACCCGTTATGGCAAAGCGCGCGTCGGTGGTGTCGATCTCGTTACACTGATTGGTGTCGCATTCCCAACTTGTGAAATCGTCATCCGCGATTGTGTTCGCCAAAGGGGCTGCGGGATCCAGCACCCGGGCGAACACTTCAAACGCGCCGCCCGCCGTCGGACGGGTCAGCGATAACGGGTCATCCGCGACAGCGTGCAGGGCTGCGGTAGGGCTAAGCCGCAGGGCGCGTCCGATCAGACCCAATTGCGACAGGCCATCTGTTAGCGAGTTCAGTTCACCCGGAGGCAGGATGCCGGCGGTTGTCAGAATTGGGACAGCGCCGCCTAGGTTCGTGATCTGCTCCAGCGCATTATCGAAAGCCGGGCTGAAATCAGACCGGATCGTAAAGCTCAGCGGGAATGTCGCCATTTGCGGCCCCGCAGGCCGCGCGCCGGGTCGGGTTACAAAGGCCAACGGAGGCAATGCGCCCGGCTGCGGCAGAGATACCTGCGGCCCAGCTATGCCCAACGCGGCAGAAATCATTCGCGCGCGTTGTTCTGTTTCCCCATATTCGCTGAGCAAGTTGATATAGCCTCCGATCTCAGTGATGTTTCGCGGTGCTGGGATCCGCGAGGGGGCCACATCCCCGGCGATGGCCAGTCGATGGGCGATCACCTCGCGGGCGCGCTGGATCGCGGGCGAATTTGTCGTCTCAAGGATGTTGATGATGGCCTGTCCAAGATTGCCTTCAAAATCGTCAGCATCCGGCGGATTTGTACTTTGATCACTCATTGTCTTGCTCCGCTTCGGCGCTGAGGCCTTTTAGGAAATCCAACACAGCCGCGCTGCCATTAGCGGCGTCAGAGCCGGGGTCGGCGTCGGCATTGGCCTTTGTGAACCCGCCAAATATCTGCGAGAGAAGCAGCGTGTTGGACGGCTCTGCCAGCGCCTTGGTGCCACCGGGAAAGCCGCTGAATATCCCTTTGACAAAGTCGGCTCGATTTTCTTCTGTTTGCGCGCCGATCAGGGCCGAAACACCCGGTGCGTTTTTAGCCAAGTCAGCAATCGCCTTTTTGCTCGCTTCGGTCTCGGCGGTTGTTTTAGCCTCTTTGGCCTCTTCGGTCTTTTTGTCCTCGGCCTTTTTCGCTGCGGCAGCGGCCTGCCCCTTGCCCGCAAGCTCGGTGGCCTGCCCCACAAGGGTTTTTGTCAGGTCTGTCGCCGTGTCGATTGCCTTGTCGCGCCCTGCCGCTACGGATTGTGTTTCAAGTGCCAATTGGGCCTGCAGTTCCTTGAGCCCTGTCAAATCAGCCCCTGCCCGTGCCAGATCGGGGGCGGCTTTGAGTATTTCGGCCAGTTGTGACGTCGGCACCGCCTGCCCTGTTCCGATATCCCCCCCTGCGATGGTGAGCGTATTGGCGGGCTGGTTGTTGGGCAGCTCGGCGGGCGCGCGTGTCCCGAAGATCGCGTCGCTTTCGGCAGGCAACGTCGGCGGATCACCAACGGGCGCAGGTGTCGGACTGTCTTGCCAGTTCCAAAAGCGACGGTGATCGATCATCTCGCAAGAATTGCACCGACCAAGAACCGCCTCTCCCAAAAGACCTTTTGTCGGCAACGAGACGGTGCGCCTTGGGGGCCGGAAATCTTCACGGTGAAAGGCCAACAGGCTGTCTTGGATATCGCCCGTTGTGATCTCCATCCGCTCTGCAAGGTCCGAAGGTATCTGGAACGGCATGATCATCGAATTGCCGTAGAAGCCAACGACCTTGTTCTGCACGGTGCTCAGCAAAGAAATTTCGCTGGATTCATCATCAAGCCCACCGTCGGGCACCCCGATGGTGAACCTTTCCAGCAAGATGGCGCGTTCCGCATCGGTCATGCTGGCCCAGATAACGCGCGAATAGCGCACCGTGCTGGCCACAATATGCTGATACATCTCTTCAATGCGCCGCAGATCGCGACGGCTAAGAATGTCAGGAACGTCCGCGACCGGAAATGGCAGGGACGGTGGCAAGGGCTGGAAGGTGAAATCATCGACAACGGATTGAATGTTGTTCATTACAACCCGGAATTCCGTCACCACAGGCGGCCCGACGAGATCATCAAAGTCGTTGCCCGATATTGTTGTGTGCAGGGCGCGGTTTATGTTCCTTGTGGCCCGGTCCAGATTATCCGGATCATCGCCTTCGGCCAGCTTGCCCAGGATTTCCAAAAAATCGAAAACGCCTTCGCCCGTATAGAACGAATAGGCAAATGTTCCGGTCCGACGGCGCAGCTCGATCCGGGCAATGTCGGACCGCTCGACTGACTCTGGCAAGGCGACAGAACCGCTATAGGTCCGCTTGTTAATAGCGCTCCTTCGGGCATCACCAAGACGGACCAACAGGTTCTCACGCGTCTCGGCGGGCAGTGTGTGAAGGCTGTCGATATCGAGCGGTGATCCGACCAGCGGGACCGGCCCGACGCGGCTGCCATCTTGGGTAAAGATTACCGCCGAGATGTCATCATTCGGCATGAATGTGCCACGCGCCTCAAAGGTCAAAATATCCTGCGCAACGCCGGGGTCGGTTTGCGGTGTCGCGTTCCGGTCAGCCGCGAATTCTTCTAGCAGTTTCAGCGACGTCCTAAACCGCCGGCGTCTGCGAAACACCCGGCGAAACGTCTCTGCATGGCGCAGGATCACTCTGTAGCGGGACAACAGAAAGTTGCGCGTGATGTTGGCCGGCAGGCTATCGGGCTGCCGTATCTGACGAAAGCGGATCAACTGCATTGGCACGAAGACAACCAACTGGACACCTTCGATCCGCGTTTCTATCGAAAAATCGCGCAGAACCTCGAACCACTGCATCGTCATCGCGTGACAATGGTTGCGGTTGGCGACGAATTTTGTCGTCGCTGTCCGTCGATCCGTCGCGCGGGCTGTTCGAACACTGGTGCGGGACGATTTACGCTTCACCGATGCCGCCCTCTCAAGCGACGCCGAGAAGGTCTCATGGGTTTCAGACAGGAAATCTCGCGAGGTGTTCTGGTTGCTGTTGGCATTGCCGGAAGAGTCTGAATTCGCGCGCCCGCCGCTAAAGCCCACGCCGCCAACCAACGCCCCGATGCCCCCGAACAGCGCGCCGCCGATGCCGCCTGCCCCTCCAAAGCTACTGGAATTGGCCTCTGTCGAAAAATCAGAATGGCCGTTAATGACCTCGTCCAAAGCCGTATTGAATGTACTGTCAAAAGAGGTGTCGCGGGATTCTTCGAATTTTTGGGCTTCCGAAAAGGTCAGGCTTTCCCTTTCGCGCACCGTTAGGGTTTCTTCCTGCTCGGACACCACGACCCGCTGTTCTTCGCCCGGGGCGAGTGGCAGCGAATAGATCAACCGCCCCAGAGACATTCCTGCATGAATGGCCACTGTCCGCATCTTAGCAACATAGCCAAGCGCAAGGCTGGAGGCTTTTGGAACGCTGCCGGGACGTTCTTCGAGGTCTTCAAAAAAGTCTTCGACATCGATCGGTTCATCAATTGGAATGCGGTCGCGAAAGTCCCAGTCGCCGCCGTCGCTGTTAAAGGCAGTAAGCACCGCTTCTGCTGAAACTTCCGCCTGCGCGAAGGCAACGGTCGGGATTGTTGCGCTGAACCGGCGGCCATTTATGGTCCGCGTGCGAATGACGTTCTTTGGTCCGACCAGAGGATCGATCAGCCGGTGCAGAACCCCATAACGGCGACGCGACACTGTCCCGCCCTCTGTGCGATATTCCGAGGCACAATCCCCTTCACCCAAAATTATAGGGGCTTGCGTCCCGGCAAAATCGGTGATGTTTTCTTCAGCATCTGCTAGATCGACCGGAAAAAGGTCGGCAAGCTCTCCGATGACCGACCGTTGAAGCGGCAGCATTGTGCGGTCTAGGACTACCAGCCCCAGATCCCCATCCAACGCGTCAATCCGCGGCACCGCGTGGTTTAGAGTGGCATTCTGCCCCCGGACACGGATCGACAGACCATTTTTCGGCAGCCGCAGGTTCGGCAAATTGACCGAGAAAACCCCGCGCTTGTCAGTCACCACCTTTTTGACGCCCCAAGAGAAACTATCGTTATCGACCTCCTCGCTAGGTTCAAAAACCGGCCGAAGAACTTCGACGATGACCCGTTCTGCGGGTGCGCCATCGGGGTTAATCAGCTCGCCGCGCAGCTTGGGGGCAAGAACTGGAACGACGGCTCCAAGAAACCCATCGGCAAAGTCTTTGCGCATGGTTTCGAGCTGCCTGAACACCGCGCCCGTCGCCTGAATACGCGCATCAACCAGCTCGTTCAAAACTTCTGGTGAAACCTGGATGCCCGCACCGCGTCGTAGCGCTTTCAGCTTTCCGATCTCATCTTGCTTTGTCCGAAATATCTGGGCCGTCCCCCCATCAACATCTGCCGCAGTTTCACCGCCCGGTGTCTCGGACAGATGACTTGAGGGGACAGTTAGCGTAAAACGTGGGGAAGCGCTGTCGTTATCGGCCATCAGAAAACACCTTTTTAAAAGGTCTATGAATTGAAACGAAAAGGTTCATAGCGCGAATTAAATAATCAGTGATCCATAGCATAATTTGGTGATTCTCGACAGCAAGACGACTAGATGATTGATTTAAAAGGCAAAAAGGGACAGCAAGAAAAGAATGACTGAACGATGAAGAAAATTGGGATTACCGAAGCTCTAAAGGGATATTGCGCACCCCCCGAGCCGGATGCGTTCGCACTCAGTCGCTGCCGCGCCTTGGCCAGCAAATATCTGAAAGCAAAAAGCAATTTCGGCCACGTCCATCGTCATACCCACGATGGTGGCGTGCAGGATTCTGGTGGCAACGCATTCTTTTGCACGCTCTGATGTCCGGCAAACCCTATCCCGTGACCCCGGATGGGCGGTATTTTTTGGTGAAGAACCGTTTGTGGCGCTGTACCAATCCTGCGCTTCCCGAAGCAGAACGCGCGGCGCATGTTAAAGACCTTATGCAAGCCCGGTCGGCGGTAAAGAATGCAAAGACCGAAGGAGATTTAAAAGCCGCGCGCGGGCGGGTGCATGCGGCCAAGGTGGCCTTGGGCGAACGTGGACCCGTCTGGTGGAAAGACGGCGCGCCAGACGTGAACCGCCACCACCCAAAGAATACGCCATACGCCGATTGGTGGCGTGATCTACCGCAGGACTAGCTTGGGTTCTTTGTGATCGCGATGCGGTAAATCCCGCTCAACGTCTTGGGATCCACGCGCGCGCCACCTTGTTTGATCTCGATCGCGCCGTCGCCCTCCAGCTTGATTGCCTGCACACGGATCGGGTCCATTAAGGGCCGCCAAACCGCTTCGTCCTGGCCGCCAAGATGGCGAGCAACTTCGGAAGGACAGATCGTTTTGTCCGCACCCCGCGCCGTGGCGAGTTCGACTATAGCTGCGGTGATACGTTCAGGGTCCATCATGACATCTCATTTCGCAGATCGTTCGGTGCATCCCAAGCTGAGTTTGGCATGCGCCACATCTCTTTTCAAAAACCCATCGGGAGAGGAAGCGCCCTTCTTTACTTATCTATTAAGATATTATGATTGTTAAACTTCTTTAAACCACACTTCCCTTTTTATACCATTTTCTACGCACAGAACCAACGCCGCTTGCAATCTGCGCAGTTTCTGAAATAAGCCCCGCCATCCGGTCGCAGCCTACCCGGACATCAAAACAAGGGCCCTAAAAATGAAAACACTTGTCATCTGCTCTGGCGGACTCGATTCCGTGTCGCTGGCGCATATTACTGCCAATGAGCATCAGCTCACCCGGCTTGTCTCCTTTGACTATGGTCAGCGCCATCGCAAGGAGGTCGACTATGCCGAAGCCGCGGCCAGACGGCTGGGCGTTCCCTTCCAACTGATCGACATGCGCGGCATTGGGGCGACGCTCTCCGGCTCCGCCCTGACCGACGACATCGACGTGCCTAACGGCCACTACGCCGAAGACACGATGCGCGTGACCGTCGTGCCAAACCGCAACGCGATCATGCTGTCGATTGGTTTTGGCATTGCAGCAGCACAGGGGGATGAGGCCGTGGCCACCGCCGTGCATGGCGGCGATCACTTTATCTATCCCGACTGTCGCCCCGGCTTTACCCGCGCCTTTAACGCGATGCAGCAGGCAGCACTAGACGGCTATGCCGATGTGCGCCTGCACACGCCCTTCGTCGCGCAGAGCAAGGCCGAGATTGTCCGCCAAGGCGCGCGGCACGGCACGCCTTTCGCCGAGACATGGTCCTGCTACAAAGGGGGCGCGGTGCACTGCGGGCGCTGCGGCACCTGTGTTGAACGGCGCGAAGCCTTCCATCTTGCCGATGTCGCCGACCCGACGGTCTATGCCGATCCGGACTATTGGACCGAAGCGCTGACCACGCGAGGAGACGCCTGATGTTTCGCATTCGCAAGGAATTTCACTTCTCCGCCAGCCACCAGCTGACCCACCTGCCCGACGATCACCAATGCGCCCGCCTCCACGGCCACAATTACATCATCGTCGTCGAACTGGCCGCCGCGACGTTGAATGCCGACGGTTTCGTGCGCGACTATCACGACCTGAAACCGCTGAAGACCTACATCGATGATACCTTCGATCACCGGCATCTGAACGATGTGATGAATGGCCCCTCCACCGCAGAGAACATGGCGAAACATTTCTACGATTGGTGCGCCGCACGGTGGCCCGAGACCTGCGCCGTGCTGGTCAGCGAAACCCCCAAAACATGGGCGGAATACCGGCCATGACCCTGCGCATTGCCGAGATTTTCGGACCCACGATCCAAGGCGAAGGTGCACTGATCGGGGAGCCAACCGTATTTGTCCGAGCGGGCGGCTGCGACTACCGGTGCAGTTGGTGCGACAGCTTGCATGCGGTGGAGAGCCAATACCGTCACAGCTGGGCAGCGATGTCTTCCGAAGCCGTCTGGAAGAAGGTGCGTCAGCTTTCCGGGGGCGAACCGCTGACAGTGTCGCTCTCAGGCGGCAATCCGGCGATACAGGACTTTGGCCCGCTGATCGCATTGGGGCGTGCCGCCGGCTATCGCTTTGCCTGCGAGACCCAAGGCTCGGTCGCGCGGCCGTGGTTTTCCGATCTCGATACGCTGGTGCTGTCGCCCAAGCCCCCCTCAAGCGGCGAGCAGGTTGACTGGGAGGCCTTCGACATTTGCCTTGAGCTCGGTGCGGCGGCGCGCCAACAGGTGTTGAAGATCGTGATCTTCGACGCGATTGACTACCAATGGGCGCGCGAGGTGCACAGCCGCTACCCCGACCTGCCGCTTTACCTTCAGCCCGGCAATCCCGACTCCGATCCGGCCACCCCAGTCGATCCGCAAAGCCTAGCCGACCGCTTGGGCTGGCTCACCGAAAAGGCGATGGCGGATGGCTGGTTCGCCCCCCGTATCCTGCCGCAACTTCATGTCCTGATTTGGGGCAACAAGCGCGGCGTCTGACCTGATGGAGAGTTCCATGTCCGAAGATATCTACAGCAATCTCAAACAATTGGGCGGTGAGACCCGCATTCCCGCCACGCCTGAAGAGGCCGAGTTGGAGCGCGTGCCCAATCCGCAAGCGGATGTGGCCTATAACGTGCGTTTCACCGCGCCCGAGTTCACCTCGCTCTGCCCGATGACCGGCCAGCCTGACTTTGCCCATTTGGTGATCGACTATGTGCCCGGACCTTGGTTGGTCGAGTCCAAATCACTCAAACTGTTCCTGACTTCATTCCGCAATCACGGCGCGTTCCATGAGGATTGCACGATCTCCATCGCGCGCAGATTGGCCGACTTTCTTGACCCCCAATGGCTCCGGATCGGCGGCTACTGGTATCCGCGCGGGGGCATTCCGATTGATGTGTTCTGGCAAACCGGCAGCATGCCCGAAGGCGTCTGGATCCCTGATCAAGCTGTGCCGCCCTACCGAGGTCGCGGCTAATGCCACAAAGCTAATTTTGCGCTAGACGGACATAGGCACATGGCACTGCGCAGGCCCTCACCAACCGTTCGGATCACATCTCATGCCGCGTTGTACCCTCGCCGCGGCTGACATAAATCAGTCTGCGCAACAATATAAACGCATAAGCGTTTCTATGGGGGGCGAACCGAACCTTGGCTCTTGGTATGGCAGCTTTCGCACAGACACAGCATATGCCACTTTGAAAAAATAGCTAAACCGCACCGCTTGCGGGCTGCATGAAGCGGTCCGCAACGTTTATCCCTTCGAAGTACACACACCGGCTGCGCAGTGCATCCCGAGGAGTTTTATCATGTCCGACAACTACGTCGCTCTTTTGGGCACCAAGGGCGGGCCAGCGATCCGCCCGAAATCCTCAATGCCGACATCGTCGCTCTATGTGCTGAATGGCCAGAGCATTGTTGTCGACTGTGGGTTGGGCGTGACCAAAGGGTTGGTCGATCAAGACATGGAACTCAAAGACCTGTCGCTTATCATCATCAGCCACCTGCATTCGGACCACTACCTTGAGCTAGGGCCGCTTTTGCACACGGCTTGGACCGCAGGGCTAAAGACAGAGGTAGAGATCTATGGTCCATCCGGTTTGGACATCTATTGGCAAGGCTTTTGCGCGTCGATGAAGGCAGACATCGACCTGCGCATCGAAGACGAAGGCCGCCCCGACCTGCGTGACCTCATCACCATCCACACAATCGACGCGGGGCACGTACTCTCCCGGGGTGGCGTCACAATCTCAGCCATACGGAACCAGCATCCGCCCCTCATCGATAGCTTTGCCCTGTCGTTCAAGACCGATGGAGTCCATGAAGTCCATATTGTCTACTCCGGCGACACCGCCCCGATCAAAGCGCTCGAAGATTTCGCGCGCGGGGCGGATCTGCTGATCCACGAGGCCATGCTGGAATCCGCCCTTCCCGCACTTATGGAACGCGTAGGCAATGGCAGTGAGAAACTCATGGCGCATTTTTTGCGCTCTCATACATTCGCCCATGATGCGGCTAAGACGGCGGCGAACGCAGGTGTGAAACGTCTTGCCCTCACGCATCTTATTCCGTCCGATGATCCTGCGTATGTTGCACAAGATTGGCACGACGCCTGTGCGGGGTATTACGATGGCGAACTTATTGTTGGTCAGGACGCCATCCGCATAGCCCTTTGAGAAGTGTAAACATAGGACGACAAGAGAGCGTATTCGCGACAGTGAAATATGGCTCAATGGCCGTGGCGATGAGGGAGGTCTTGTGAACCCTGCGCGCGCGTGTGTTTCTTAGCGTCCTGAAGAGCCGGACGACGTATAAGCTATTCAGGATTATCAAGAAGAACTTGCTGGCGGAGGAGGTGGGATTCGAACCCACGGTACGCTCTCACGCACGCCGGTTTTCAAGACCGGTGCATTCGACCACTCTGCCACTCCTCCGCAGCCCGCTCCTCCTAGAACGCTCCGCTCGATTCGGCAAACAGGCATTTGCACTTTGCAGTACACCTAAACCTTGGGGAAAATTGCCGATCTGGTACTCCCAGTCTTTGCAAAGCCAGCGCAGGCGGGTTACTGTGCCGCAAAACCCCTTTTAACGGGGTCAGGGACGTGCCGAACCAACGGCACGGCATTCTCGCGGGAACGGGTCGCGACTGCGCGACGACAGCAGGCAAGGACAGCATGGGCATGAACAGCTACAATACACCGGTGCGCAGATCCAAACGCCGCGCAGCGGTACTGGGCGTGGGTTTTCTGGCAATCACCGCATTAGCGGGTTGCGAAGGGGACGGCTTTAACTTCCCTTCAGGGGCAAAGAAAACTGACGCTGCGGCGCAAAGCACCTCTACCAAGCTGGTCGAGCGTGACGTTGAAGCGCCTGAGGTTTTCTCTGCCACGGATCAAGGACTTTGGGACGGACGGCCCTCACTTGGCGGCGTTTGGGTGGCGCATCCGGATGTGACAGAGCCTGAACGCGTGATTGTGCGCAATGAGGCGAATGGCAAATTTGTCATCGGCGCGCTGTTCCGTCGCGAGCGGGAATTGCCCGGGCCTAAATTGCAAATTTCGTCTGACGCTGCCGCAGCCCTTGGCATTTTGGCGGGCGCTCCGACACCGTTGAACGTCACGGCCCTGCGGCGCGAAGAAAGCGCTGCCTCCGACGCGGTCGCTGAGATCGACGACACACCTGTCGAGGCGAACGCCATTGCCGCCCCTGCCCCAATCACCGCCACGGCGCTTGAGCCTGCGGCTTCTGCCAGCCCGTCACCGAGCGCAACACCGCCTGCGCCGACGGTTCCAAAACCGACCCGCTCCGCGCCTGCATCGGACCTTGCGAAACCCTATGTGCAGCTTGGCATCTTCAGCGTGGAGGCCAATGCCACCCGCACGGCCAAACAGATGCGCAGCGCGGGCATGGTCCCTACGGTCAAGCGCAGCGAGATTAACAACAAACCCTTCTGGCGCGTGGTCATTGGCCCCGCCACCAGCAAATCCGAGCTCGACGCCCTGCTAAAAGCGGTCAAGGCCGAAGGCTTTACCGACGCCTACGCCGTGTCGAACTGATCTAACGGAGGAAACGCCATGATCCGCCTCTTTGCCGCCGCTGCCGCGCTGTTGCTGACGCTCCAGCCTGCCGCCGCTTTCGACACCCGCGCCACTGCGGCCTATGTGCTTGACCAAACCACAGGTACCGTACTGCTGGCCAAGAACGCGGATGAGCCTTTGCCGCCCGCGTCGATGTCCAAGCTGATGACGCTTTACATGGCGTTTGAAGCGGTGGAACGCGGCAAGCAGAACGGCGGTCTTGATCTGGTCGAAAAGCTCCCGGTGTCTCAGCACGCCATGTCCTACGGCGGTTCGACGATGTTTCTCGACACCACGGACCGTGTGTCAGTCGAAGACCTGATCCGCGGCATTATCGTGCTTTCGGGCAATGATGCCTCCGCCGTGATCGCCGAGGCGCTAAGCCCCGATGGCACGGAATATGGTTTTGCCCGCCTGATGACGCAGCGCGCGCAGCAGATGGGGATGACCAACTCGACTTTCGCCAACTCCAACGGTTGGCCCGCCGCCGGGCATTTGATGTCAGTGCGTGATTTGGGCCTATTGGCCAGCAGCATTATCCGCGATTACCCACAGTTTTACCCGCTCTTTGCCGAACGTGAGTTTGCCTTTGACGGCCGCGCCCCGCAGAACAAGACCAACCGCAATCCGCTGTTGGGTCTTGGCATCGGCGCGGACGGGCTCAAAACCGGACACACGGCCGAAGCAGGCTATGGCCTCGTTGGTTCGGCCAAGCAGGGCAACCGCCGGGTGATCTTTGTGCTCTCGGGCCTCGACAGTGCGGCTGCCCGTGCGCAAGAGGCTGAATCGGTGGTCAACTGGGCCTTTCGGCAGTTCACGCAGCGTGAGTTGGGCAAGGCCGGCACGCAGATTGCACAGGCGCCTGTGGCCCTTGGCACAGCCCAATCGGTGGGGCTGGAGTTGAAAGACGATCTGGCGATGCTGGTCCCCGTCACTGGCGGGGATGAGATTAAGGCCGAGGTGATCTACACCGGCCCGATCCAAGCGCCTATTAACAAGGGCGACGAAGTTGGCGAACTGGTTGTCGACCGCGGCGATCTGCCCGCGTTGCGGGTGCCGCTGGTGGCCTCGGCATCCGTCGCACCGGGCGGCTTTATGGTCAAGATGACCGCTGCGGCAATGCATTTGGTGAACCGATTGAACGCCGGGCCGCAGGCCGATGCCCCTGCCCCCGAGGCAGAGGCCGAAGCAGCTTCGTGAGCAGTGATGCGAAGGCTCGGCAGCCGGGCCTGTTTATCACGTTCGAGGGCATCGACGGGTCCGGTAAATCCACCCAAGCGCGGCTTTTGGCGGATCATCTGACCACGCAGGGCCACGATGTTGTGCTGACCCGCGAGCCCGGTGGCAGCCCCGGCGCTGAGGAAATTCGCGCTTTGGTCTTGCAGGGCGAGCCGGACCGCTGGTCGGCGCAGACCGAAATCCTGCTCTTCACCGCAGCCCGGCGCGACCATTTGGAACGCACCATTCGCCCCGCACTAGAGGCCGACAAAGTGGTGATCTGCGACCGGTTTGCCGACAGCACGCGGATGTATCAGGGCCTGTCACGCGGTGATCTGCGGCAGATGGTGGACGATCTGCACAGCCTGATGATTGGGGTAGAGCCGGATCTGACGATCCTGATCGACATGGACCCCGCCAATGGTCTCGAACGCGCCCTGTCGCGGCAAACGGTGGAAGAACGGTTCGAGGATTTCGGTGTCGAATTGCAGGCCAAGATGCGCGCAGGTTTTCTCAGCCTTGCCGAGGAATTCAGCGACCGTTTTCGCGTGTTGGATGGGGGCCGCGCCATTGACGTTGTGGCCCATGATGTGGCCGAGACCGTCGCCGCCCATCTGCGCTGATCTTCCCCGCCCCGCCTTCCCTCTGCGGTGAAACATGCTAGACCGATGCCATGACAGATGACGCCCCCCAACCCGACCGCGTAGACGGCGCACGCCACCCCC
>Ga0209345_10003415_pt1 | contig 16396 bp, 19 predicted proteins | sample Cruoilmetagenom7_FD_187294 | JGI IMG/M metagenome (GOLD analysis project Ga0209345, IMG submission 187294) | Oil polluted marine microbial communities from Coal Oil Point, Santa Barbara, California, USA - Sample 7 (SPAdes) (version 2) | ecosystem: Environmental > Aquatic > Marine > Oil seeps ...
TGCGATGTTCTCCTTTGTTTGTAATAATTGGTTTTTGAAATCTTTCAAAAGGGGTGTAGTAACTTTTTTAAAAGTAATCAAGGAAAGAAAAACTCTACGCTTCCGCTTGAGTTTTTCTTCCTGATTATTAGTTAGTTAAGTTAGTATCATTTGCTTTATCCTTTACATTATTTATTTGTTCAAAATAATTAGAAGTATCTAGTTTGAGATGCTTCATAGTTTTTTGTTCATTTATAATCTCAAAGAAGATTGAGAGGTTAGAATTATTTGTATTGGTTGATTCACTCTTAAATAACCATCCAAGATAGGGTATATCCATAAGTAGAGGAATCCCTTGAATATTTTTAACCGTTTCAGTTTGATTGATACCAGTAAGTACAAATATATTATTGGACTGTAAATAAAATGATTGTTTGATATATTTTTTTGAGAGTATTGGAATATTATCACTATTTGAAATGATATTAGATACCTCTAATTCTAAATCAAGATAAACTATCTCTTTGTTATAAATTCTAGGAGTTGCAGAAAGTTTTAATCCAACATCTTTATAGTTTATAGCTGTTGTTGTTTTACTATTATCCTCATCAATAGTTGTTGAACCAGTTGTATAGGGAATAGTTGTTGCTACATCAAACTTTATAGGTTTATTATCTGATAGTGTAAGTATTGGGGAGCTTACAAACTTTGAGTTTCCATTTTGATTGATAAGTTTTAAAAAACTATAAAATTTACTCTTTTGAGTTGTTGCAATATCATTAGAAATTGTATAAGGATAAGCAACAAGATTAAAAAAATAGTTTGTATCATTATCGCTATGTATTTGTGTTAGATACTCCATCCCAAACTCTTTGAGCTTATCTAAGTTTGTATCTAGTATTGTGATTTTTAGTTTGAGTTGTTTAGGGAGTGTATCAACTAAAGAGATAATCTTTTTTATAGAGTTGTAATCTGCTATATTAGATTTTAAAAGCAATAGTTTTGAAGAGTTTATAAATTGATATTTGATAGATTCATCATACACTTTTAAGAAGTTTTCAATATCTTTAAAATCTATATAGTTGAGTTTTATAGTGTTATACAATAACTTATTTGTAGTATTCTTGTTAGTTGTATTACTATCATTATTTTTAACTAAAACATGCCTTTTTATTATAAAGAAATTTTTATGTTTTTCAAGATACATATTTTTATTTTTAAGTAGTGTTTCTAATACTTCAAAGTATGTTTTTTTAGATAAATCTTTTGAGATTAAAAAAGTGATTTTATGGTCTATATTTTCATCTATTGCAATATTTATTTTATTGATTCTTGATACCACTGCAACATAATCTTTGAGTGGTATATTTATAAAATCAGATGCACAAAGAACAACAGTAACAAGTATCAATAAGAGTAATTTTTTCATAGTTTAACCTTTTCAAGTGGAGATGAGAAAGTTTTAGATTCTATTGATCTTTTTGTATTTGTTGTGAAGTTATTATTGGTATCTATAAAAAAGTTTTGTAAATTCTTTTTTGAGCTATTTACATATATTTTGTACAGTTTATAATGTATAGTATCATCTAAATAAAGTATATCTGTATAGAGTTTTTTTGAATCTGTTTGATTGATAAACTTATGTATATAACTTAACGGATAGCTGTTATCATAAAAGATACAACCATTTTTATTATCACATAAAAAGCTTATTACAAATGTATCACTTATTTGATTTTGTTGTGTTTTATGATTCTCTTTGTATCTTGAAACATTATGAATATTTTTATTTGTTGATTGTGTTGTATCACTTGTAGTAGTTGGTTCAACATCTTGTATATAAGAACCCACAATATTATAAAATACAGCCACTACTAAAGCAAAAGCTATAACACCTATTAAAATATATTTATGCAAAATAGATTTTTGTGAAGATTTATTACCACTTTGATAGAGTTTAAATACTTCATCTTTTGTTTTTAAACTCTCTTTTCCAAAAAAATCTGTTTGTTTCATAGCAAAAGATGCAAACTTTTTATATGTGAGTGTATTTGAAAATAGCTTTTTACTTCTTGGTTGTGCTTCAACAAATATTTCAGGGATTGCTCTATATTTTGAGTGTATGAGTGCTTTATTTTGTGTGAGAAGTATTATCTCATGAAACAAGTGTCTATGATATGTAAGCCAAAATATTTTTATCTTATCTTGTGGAGTAAAAAAATCGTGACACTCATCAAATACTATTAAAGCTTTATGGTAGTTCATCTCTTTACTATATTTTACAAGTTCATCATCTACACTATCACTATTTTTATTAAGTTGATAAATAGAGTAACATTGAGCTAAATAGATATAGAACTCTTCACTATTAAACTTTTTAAACTCAATAGAAGAGTTTGGAAAATAATCAAATTTTATTCCATTTATATTAGTATAGATTACATCTATATTTTTACTTTTATCTTGATTTTTTAGTAGTTCATATATTTGATTTACTGCATAATATGATTTACCACTTCCAGGGAATCCCACAACTAAAGTAACCATAATAAAACCCCTATCGCAAGAATGCTAAGATTTGTTTTACAATAAATCCAGTAATTAAAAAGTTTAACACAACAGCTAAAGCATTTAAAAACCCCAAATAAGAAGCTAGAGCTAGAATTTGACTAAAATCACTTAAGTGAGTTTGCACTTTTTCTATAAAAAAATTTACTGTAAAACTCAATAGTGTAAAAAAGAAGCTAAACATAGCTATTTTTTGTACAAAAGGATTTTTAGCAACAACACCTAAAAGCTCAAATATTAAAGTTATAACAGTACCCATTAATCACCCCTAAAAACTAAGATAAATCCCCACAAATAAGCAAAGACTAAAAATGTATTTCGTATAAATTCAACGCTACTACTATCTAAATTTGATATGTCAAAAAGTGTATAAGTACCGCTTCTTATACTAAATGTTATGGGAGCAGGAGCAGAGCCATAGCCACCAAATCCAAATATATCTGTGTACTCATCAAAACTATCAGTTAGAGTTGTTTCAAAAGTTTCTTGAAATGTATCTGTATCATCTGTAGTATCAAGGATTGATTCAAGAGTTTTATCAGCAGTAACGCTATTAAGTTCATCATCAAGAGCTTGTTCTCTATTGTCTATATTTGTAAGTTTTTCAGCACTAGTTTCATTTGGAGCAGTATTTGAGATTATCTCATTGAGTTGTTCTGTATAATCTCCATCGCCACCTGCATCATTTGAACAAATACTTTTATGGAGTTTCTGTTCATCACTTGTAAGTGTATACGCTGTGTGTTCCTCTCTTAAAACTGGAATATTTACATTTGCAATTCCAAAGTTACTATTATCATTCCAGTTATATACCCCAACACCAATTTTTTGTGTATCTCTTGGCATACATGGATAACCATTTACCATAATTGCACTATTGTAATATTCATTAGAACCACTATCAAAAGAGAGTGTTTGAAATCCATCATAATTTCCTAGTTCTACTTCGTAACAAGTTGCACTTCCACTGCACCCTGCATATAAAAGAACATTTTGTTCCCCATCTCCACCACATGCAGGACTTGTATCATCCCAATATGGAAAATCACAACAAACAGGGTCAGCTTCACCTGCTAACATTGGAAGCATGTCGGGGTCATCTTCCATACCAAAAGTATAATCTAATACAGCAAGTGAAGAAGCTCTTGCATCTCCTTGGCATGTGATAGTCCACTCTATAGCTTCAAGTGTTCCACTTAATAGTGTTACTAGAGCAATTGTGTTGAGTAATTTTTGTGTTGAGTATCTCATATTAAGACCTTAAAAGTCGTAAGATTACGACAAATCCCCATGTGATTAGTCCTATAGTCATATTAAGATTAAAAAAATAATCAAAGGCTACATTTCCAGTTAATTCAAATATTGGCATCTTTTCATCTCCTTATATAAATCTAAATAGACCAAACAAAAACAAAAAAGATATTAATATCCCACTTAATGCAAAAGCCATATTTAAATCTTTGTCATCTAGTCCTAAAAATGATAAATTATTTGATGTGAGTGCAAGGTCGTTTTTGAGTTCATAGTCACTTAAATTTGAAGTGCTTAAAAGACAGTTATTATCACTATCAAGGACAAAGCCTGATTTTATAGAGTAATTTTCTATATTTTTAAATTCCACATAGTAAGTATTGTTATCAATTGACTTTTTATATAAAAGCTCATTTTCTGTGGTATAATATTCCAAGATACATCTTGATAATATATTATTTTTTGATGTATTAATAGTTAAAAGGTAATCAGCATTTAAAGAGCTTATAAATAACAATGACAAGATAGTAATATTTTTGATTTTCATTTATAAACCTTTATTTAGGTACCCTAGAGAAAGTAACCGCCAAGTTAAACAATTTCCCTAGAGTAGTGTTGAGAGTTAGATAATTATCTAACTAAACCTTTAACTTTATTGTAACCGTAGATTACAACTGCAACTGCTAATATTGCACCGAATACATTTGATATTGAAGTCAATATCTCTGCTGTATCAGGAGCAGCAATTGGAGCACCAAATGCTAATCCTGCAAATGCAAGAAACATTAAGAACATTGTTTTAAACATCTTTTTTCCTTTCATAGTTATTTAGGGCTTATAGTATTAAAAATAAATGCCTAGCATTACTTCACAACTTCTATTTCTACTTTTGCATTGACTGCAAACACATTATTATCAGGAGTGCTATAGTTAATAAGTAACTCATTCCCAATAAGTTCATTGTATTTTTTTACAATGAGTGAAAGTTCAGTATTTGCACAAGGTACTTTTATAGTTTGTGTGATAGCTTTTTGTGTTGGTATCTCTACACCATCAACTGTTTTTATTACTGTTATTTTAGTGATAAACTTTAGTTTTACACTTGCCCCGTATTTTGTACCATTTTCTAGTACACCAGCACTTACAAAATCAACACCATCTAATACACCGTATAAATAGTTTCCATGTTTGATAAGTTTTACCTCTTTGTTTTTTTCCATATTTTCTAATCCTTTCGATTTTTTATCCCGATTTACCAAGTATGAGCTATACGAGATAAATAGCTCAATGGTATTGTTATTTATAAAGTGCCTTTGATTTTAAGTAGTGCAGAGGTTGAAAACATATATTTTCTTCTTCCATTAAATCTATAATGAACATCTTCTTTTAAGATATTATTTTCAACTGCTTTTCGTAAAGTAGATACAGAACAAAGAAGTTTTTTAGATGCTTTTGCAAAAGTATCTATTTCAAAATCATTTGTTATTTTTTCATTTGTATCTCTACACTCTAGTTTTTCTACTTTTTTTAAAAGCTTATTGATAAGCTTGAAACATTGACATTTATCTTCCATTGTTTCTATCCTTTCTTTTTAGATAATTTAATTTTAAGTAATTTATTAATTTAAGTCAAAATTTAGAAAGTGTATTTAAGTGTATTTGAGAGTTTTTTACTTTAGGTTTGAGTGAAGTGTCACAATAGTTTGTGACATTTAAAAGTATTATAATGTTTTTTAGTATATTTGAATGTTTTTATTCTTTGATTTGTTAAATGTTTGTTAAATTGATAAATTTAGGTGTTAATTTTATATTATGTTACCTTTTGTATCACTTATTTCTTTTCTTAGTGCTGTTGAAAATTAATTACAAACATAAACTAACTCATTAGTAATAGATTTTATATTTACTGTAATATTTCTACTTATTTATATTCAACAACATATTAAAGTTCTTCTATCAGATCCCATAATATAAAATAGCAATATTTAACTACTTCATGATTATATTCATTTGGTTCTAGTCTACCATGTATTGTAAGATTTCTTATAGAATAAATTATTTCAAATAAACCTGCAAATAATAATGATAAATCATTTTTTATATAAATAGTATCTAATCTAAAAATATTATGAACATATTGACTTTTTACATCACCATTTGCTTTTATTTTACTACGATAATTTGAAATTACTATATTAGTATAGGCACTTAAATCATCTTTTTGTGAATAATTTTCTAGTACATTTCTTAGAGAACAAAACTTAATTTTATCTGGATTTATTGAAGCTCCTTCTATTGCAAAATGTAGCATTTCTAAATTATTTCTAAAATTAATAGCGTTTTTATCTATATCAGTCATAAGTGAATTAAATTTTCTAAAAATTAAATTTCTACGAGTTCTATCACTTTTAATTTCATTAATAAATCCTCTGTCATTTTCATTTGGTATTCCTGCATAATGATTCTGATACCAAGAGTTACAACTAAGCCATAAATTAACAAAAGGAGAAAAGTAATCAATCTTTGCTTTATCCATCCATTCTCTTTTAAAATTAGGCATTATGAACTCCTAATAATTTTATTGCACTTTCTTCATTATCTTTTATGGCTATTTCAATAGCATTTTTTGCTACCTCTAAAAGTTGTTTTGAGTCTTCTTTTAATTTAAAAGATTCTTTTATTTTTTGTTCAATTTTAGATTGAGTTGTATCATCTATTATTGGTATTACCATAGTTAAAACATCTTCATCTTTGATAACTGGATATTGCGTACCAACATTATATTTTAATAATAACTCTTTATATATATTTGTTCTTAATAGTACTTGTAAAACTTGAGTATTTATTTTACTATTTTCTTTTTTTCGTAATACAGTAAAAGCACCACTAACAACTAAATCTGTATCGTTCTCATCTATTAATGTAACAGCACCTCTATTTGGCCTAACTGTTGATATTAATAAATCACCACTTTTTACTTTTATTTTTGCATTAGCAGGTAAATCTTCTGTTAAAATATAATTTGATATATTTGTACCATCTGATACATTTATATTTCCTATTTCTACATAGTTATATCCATCTTTGGATTTATCAAGTTTTGTTTTTATATGTATAAATTCATTCTTTATAATACTCTTATTACTATTATCTTCAATATTCTTTTCAATAATATCATATTTAGGTAGATAATATTCGCTATCTAATCTTCCGCTATCTCCAAAACTTTCTATAAATGATTTTATAGATACTTTTTCTTTAGATGGTTCAAAATCTAGTAAATCAAGTTCATTTAAAAGTAATTCTTCTGATTGTTTGTAAAGAATTTTACTTTCTTCGAGTTTTTGATATGATAACTTCACTGTACTTTCAATTTGTAATTGAAATATATTTGAAAAAATCGGAATAATAAAATTGTCAAAATCTTTTGGATAAATTTCAATTTGACCTGAACTTCCGCTATAGTATCTGTTAATTTGAGATTGACCATAATATGATTTTAAAAATGTCATCAAATAATAAGAATTTATTTCTTTTGTAATAACTATATTAATGTGGTTATCAATTGAAAAATTTTCTTTTAGATAATTTATATTTACTCTACCTAGAGTACCTACTCCTGTAGCATTTATCATAACTGCATCTTTTGGAACAATTACTCCATAGCCATTTTTTGCATTATCATAATCTAAAAAATAATCTCTTAAGTACCTACTATTTAAAACTTTTAAATTTGACAAATCATCATATTCTGGCTGTCCATATCTTGCATTAAAAGTATTTATTGTTGATAAATATTTATATTCTAAAGATAATAATTTATTTTTTGTAATTAAATATTTTTTTCTAAAAAATTCACTATTAAGTCTGTGTGTGGCATTATCTTCTAAAACTTTACTAAGTTTAAGTTCAACAGCTTCAAGCCCAGTCAATAAAGTATTATATTTTACTTCATCAAAAGGGCTATTTACTTTCCCGAAAAACTTAAATTCTCTTTTTTAGCAAACTCATTAAAAGCTTCTGCGATACCATCTTGTGTAAGTCCATCATGATTAAATAAATCGTGGTCAACTATTAAATGATCGTGACTATCTAAAACTAAATTTATCTCTTCTGTAGGATTTACCCAGTTTATTACATCATCTTTGGTGAGACCTCTTTTTTTAAACTCTATAGCATTTATTATTTCTTCGGAAGCTATGATTTTATATTTTGTAGCTTCATCAATGCTTCCATATTTATTTATAAAGTCTTCTTTGGTATATTTTATTAATTTATGGTTTTCAAAAATTGAAACATATTTTTGTTTTACATAAAGTTTCTCACCGCTGTTATCTTTACTTGGACTTTGCATAGTTGCAAAAAAGATATTGTAATCATCTTTTTTAGGACAAAGTTTATCATCCCATTTTTGCACTATCAAAACACTTGTCTTAGTTCCAGTATGAGGTTTAAACACATTTCCATGTAGTCCAACAACCGCAAGTATTCTACATCTTTCAGCTATAAAATCTCTAATATATTTATCACTAGAATTATTAAATCTTCCTTGTGGTAAAACAACCGCCATACGACCACCAGATTTAAGCATTTCAAGATTTCGTTCTATAAAAAGTATATCTCTTCCAACTTTTGTTTGATATTTTCCATTTGATTTTTTGCCTAATTCATATCTATGTAAAATACGACCCTCTTTTATATCTCCTGCAAAAGGTGGATTTGCCATAACTATATCAAAATTAAATTCTTTATTTTCATTTTTAACTTTTCTTAATTTTTTAAGTCTTTTCCATCCTTCAAAATAAGTATCTTGCCAATCTTCATCTTTTGTATTTTCATCCCATCTTTCAAAATCTAATGAGTTCATATTTAGAACATTTGTATGACCATCTCCTGCGATAATATTTAACATTCTAGCTACTCTTACAGTTTTTTTGTCAAAGTCTATACCAAATACTTTTTCTTTTACATATTTTAATGCTCTTGGACTTTTCTCTTCTGCTGTGAAAAGATGAGACTCTTCTTTTCCCTCTTCTTGATATATTTTTTTCCATACATCAAAAACAGTATGTATAGGAAAGCCACAACTTCCTGCTGCCGTATCTATCATATATTCATGTTCTTTTGGATTCAACATCTTTACGCACATATCTATTGCATATCTTGGGGTAAAGTATTGTCCTTTTTCACCTTTTGCATTTTTATTTACAAGATACTCAAAAGCATCATCTATAACATCAAGGTTTGAGTTAAATAGTTTTACATCTTGTAAAGAACTAACACAAACTGATAGATGAGAAGGTGTAAGTTCTATAATTTCATCATCTTTAAATATTCCACTCCATTGCTCTTTTGCTTGAGTAAAGATATTTTCAATCTTTTCTTTTAGCTCTCTATCGCTCTCACCATAATTTCTAAATTCAAGATTTTTTGTAAAACCTCTGGTATTTTGAAGTTCATCATAAAGTTTTATAAATATTAGTTTAAAAACCTCTTCAAATACATCAACACCTGCATTTGCTAGAACTTCATCTTCCATATCCAAAACTATATTTTTAAGACTTCTTCTTTGAGTTTTTAATATATCTTTTTCAATCAAGTCTTGTATGTTAAATTCTTCTTTTAATACATCTTTTAAACTTTGTTGTGAAGATGGTATATCAGGAATTGGTTCAAAATAATTTGGATCTTTTCTATGATAATAGACAGTTTGCTCTCCATTTGACCATATTGCCATAGTAGCACCTGTAGAGTTACAATAACTTTTCAACTGCTCTTTTCCATCTTTGAGTTTTGGTTTTTTAACTTCTATAACTATGTATGGAACTGTAGGCTGTATCTTATCCATGATAACTATGTCGGCTCTTTTAACTTCTCTACCAAAATGTACTGAAAATTCTATTTGCATACGATTATAAGGATATTCATAGTCTTTATTAAGTGATAATAAAAAAAGTTGTCTTACTATCTCTTCTGGAGTTAGTTTTATATCTTTTTTTCTAACTAAACAATTTATATAATAAGCTGGTTCACCTCTTAGTTCTTTTTCAAAAATTAAGGATTCTATCTCTTCTATGTGTGTAGTTTTAAATTGTGTTAATTTGTAGTTGGTATCTTTTAGTATTTCACTTATTTTCATTTTTATCCCTGTATAATTATATGAGTGTAGATTTTATCCAATTTTATATTTGATTATTATTTAAAGCCAAATCCCGCTATCCACTAAATCAAATTAAAATTTAATATCGTTCCTATCAGGGCTACTCTACGAGGTATAAGAGTGCTAAAGCACGAAAATACCATTAAGGAATATCATTGTAAATGATACCTATATAAACTCTTCTTTGTATGTTTTCTTTGGAAGAAATTTTTACAAGTACCACAAGATTAAACTTAATCACTATCTCTTTTTTAGGTTTGCTTATCTATTTCATTAGTTCAGTCTTTTTAGTCGTTTCAGTATGATATATTATTTATCTATATTAAAATGAAATTCTTCAAATTTACAGTTTACTCTAAACAAAAATATATCAATTACACTTTGAAAAAAGCCCGATGAACTAACGAAAGAGGCAAAGCCTTGAAAAAAAAGAGACAGAGGTAAGTTTTTAATCTTCTTAAAATTTCTTCCAAAGAAAACCAAAGAAGATAAGACAAACCCTCAGAATCTTCAAAAAAGGCAAATCTATTTAAAGGCAGGACAAGATGACACAAGAACAAATCACAAAAGAGTTTGAAAATATTCAAGGTATCAACGAAGCGAAAACAGTATTTAAAAAACTAGCTAAAAAACTTCATCCAGATGTAGGCGGATCTAATGAAGAGTTTAAACTACTTAATAAAATCTATAATGATATATTAGAAAATAAGATATATTTCTCAAATGATGCAAAATTTGATATAGAACTAGAAAAGATAATATCTCAAATACTCCACTATGAAGATATAACAATAGAAGTTGTAGGCTCTTGGATTTGGTTATCAGGTAATACAAAAGTAATCAAAGAGAGATTAAAAGAGTTAAATTTTAAATGGGCTAGTAAAAAAAAGATGTGGTACTATGGGGAAATGAAAGGGAAAAATATCAAACCAAAAAGTATGAGTGAGATTAAATCTAAATATGGATGTGAAACATTAAAAAGTCAAGGTAAGGTTAAAATAGCTAGTTGATTCTAGCTGTTTAAATTTTTGGAATATGTGTAAAAAAATTTCGGGCAAAATTAGAAATTTTGCTAATTGAGTTTAATGAATAACCACTCTTTATCTAACTGTTTAAATTCCAATTCTTCTTTATAGTGTGTCATTAATGTCTTAGATTGTCCATCAGGATATAAAGCTAAATATTTTAACCCAATATTTTCTCTTATTTTTTCACAAACTTGTATAGCAAGAAGTATCAAGAATTTTGAAACTGTATAATGATTTAATTCTGATAAAATTTGTTTTCTATAATTATAATCAACAAATAAATAGTCAACTTGACTAGATGGTATATCATTAATACTAGATGCAGATAAGGATATAATACCTAAGTATTCATCATCTTTTGTTACAAGATACATAACTGATTTTTGCTTTTGAACAAGTTTAATTGTTTCTTCTAAAAGCTCCCGTTCTCGTGAACCTCTGGTAAAATCAGAATGATATGTAAATGACTGTAAAAGTTTAACTTTATAAGCTAAAATACTACTATGATTTATTTTTATAGTTGTAATACTATCCATTAACAATATTGAAATTAATACTCATAGCTTCTTTTATAAGTTCTTTATTTACAGGTGTATTTTCTAAAATTTTAATTTGTTCTTGTGTAAGTGTTTTTGGTGGTGTAACAATATGTACTTTACCATTTTTATCCATATGTAATGCCATAATATAACCTACCTTTCTTTTAATTTAATATAATTATAGCATAATTTTATGATATTTGATAATTGATTAATTCTAAAGTTATCTGTATAATTTTTCTTTTAGTGTAGTATATTTAAAAAATTATTTTATTAACAGAAAATTTACTGTGTCGATTTTGTGCCATAAAATTGTATATTTTTATTGTTTAAAGGATATTTGAAAAGTGTGTGAAGCACGATTTTATCTATATATTCAATAATTTTAACTTAAGCGAGAAGTCATACAATTTTAGTTAAAATCGCATTATAATTAAGGAGAACTAGATTTAATGATAGAAATTTTTGGTCCAAATATAGATATGTATATTTATGCAATTTTAATATTTTCTTTTTTTCAATTTTTCAAAGTTTTTTTTCGAAAAATATCTTATAAAATTGTACAAAAGACATCAACTAAATTTGACGACGAGATACTAGAATCTATTGAAAAACAAGTTGATTACTTCTTTATAATAATTGGTATTAATATAGCATTAAGTATTTTAACTTTTGATAGTGAAATTGAAAATATACTCAATAAATTATTACGCACAGGATTTATTATTGTTATATTTTGGGGAGTTTTAAATGTTCTGACAAGTTTATCTGGGAATATACATAAAATTACAAATAAACTTGGGGATAAGTTTAGTGCCGAAGTATTAAATTTTATATTAAAATCAATTAGATTTTTTATATTTATTATTGGTTTTATAGTTATTCTTCAAGAATGGGGATACAATGTAAGCGGCTTTTTAGCTTCTATGGGGCTTATTGGTATGGCTTTAGCTCTTGCTGCAAAAGATACAGCTGCTAACTTATTTGGTTCTCTTGTAATATTTATAGATAAACCTTTTAAGGTAGGAGATTGGATTAAAACACCTCAAGTTGAAGGTACTATTGAAAATATTGGAATAAGAAGTACAAAGGTGCGAACATTTGCTCAAGCACAAGTTACAGTACCCAATGCAACAATTGCAAATAGTGCTATAATAAATTGGTCAAGAATGGGTAAACGAAGAATAAAAATGAATATTGGAATTACATACGATACTCCTGCTCATACGATCCAAAATATTATAAAAGAGATAAAAGAGATGCTTCAAAATAATGAAGATATACATAATGATATTATTATGATAAATTTTAGTGAATTTGCATCAAGTAGTTTAAATCTTTTTTGTTATTACTTTACAAAAACAACTAACTGGAGTGAGTTTTTACAAGTAAGAGAAAATACATATCTTGAGATTATGAAAATAGTAGAAAAAAATGGAGCTAGTTTTGCATTTCCAACACAAACACTCCATATTGAAAATAACAATGAATTAGTAGAATAAAAAGGTAAATATAAATGATAAAAATAGCCCTAATAGGACAACCAAATGTTGGTAAAAGCTCACTATTTAATAGACTTGCTAGAAAAAAAGTAGCAATTGTAAGTGATGTTTCTGGTACTACTAGAGATATAAGAAGAAGAGAGATTGATATTAGTGGTCGAGAGGCTTTGATGTTAGATACTGGCGGTATTAGCAAATCCAAAAATGAAATTATGGAAGATGGCAGTGAATTTAAAATTTTTACAAATGTAAAAAGAAAAGCTATTGAAACTGCCAAAGAATCAGATATAATTTTATATATGGTTGATGGTAAAAATATACCAGATGATGAAGATAGAGCTTTATTTTATGAGTTACAAGCTTTAGGAAAACAGTTAGCACTAGTAGTAAATAAAATTGATAATGATAAAGAGTTAGAAAGACTTTGGGATTTTTATGAGTTTGGAATTAATGAAGATCAAATGTTTGGAATATCAGTTTCTCACAATAGAGGAACAAAAAAACTATTTGAATGGTTGTATGAAAAACTTCCGCAAAGTACCCAAGAGTTAGAAGATGAAGCAAAAAGTAATATGACTCAAGAAGAGTTAGATAATTTAGTAGAACCGACTGTAGATGTTGAAGACAAAGAAGATGTTGATCCAAATCATATCAAAGTAGCAATTATTGGAAAACCAAATGTTGGTAAAAGTTCAATATTAAATGCACTCATAGGAGAAGAGCGATCAGTAGTAAGTCCAATAGCAGGAACCACAATTGATCCTGTTGATGAAACATATAACATAGGTGATAAAAGAATTACATTTATTGATACAGCAGGATTACGAAGACGTGGGAAAATTCAAGGTATAGAAAAGTTTGCTCTTATGAGAACAGAAGATATGCTAGCACAAGCAAATATTGCTTTAGTAGTATTAGATGCATCTCAACCTTTAAGTGACCAAGATGAGAAGATTTCTGGACTTGTTGACCAATTTGGACTAGGTACTATTATTGTTCTTAACAAATGGGATGAGAATATGGATACCTATGAAAAAATGGTTGAAGAGATTAGAGGAAGATTCAAGTTTTTATATTATGCTTCAATTGTAGCAGTTTCAGCTAAAACTGGACGAAATATAAAAAAACTTGAAGAAAAGCTATTAACAATATTTGAAAATTATCATAGAAGAATATCCACATCTGACCTTAACAAAACTATAGAATTAGCGGTTAGAAGACATTCACTTCCAAGTCCAAATGGAAATCGTTTAAGAATATATTTTGCAACACAGTTTGATACAAATCCTCCTACAATTGCTGTGATTATGAATAAACCAAGATTATTACACTTTTCTTATAAAAGATATTTAATTAACTTTTTAAGAGATAGTTTTGATTTTGAAGGTGTTCCTTTACGTGTGGTAGCACGTGGTAGAGGGGAAAGAAGTGCTGAACAAGAACAATTTGAAGCTACTTATCAAGAGTTTAGATTGCCAAGTGATTATGTACTTCCTCACTTTATAGAAGAAGATGGTGATTTTGAATATTATGAGAAAGAGAATGATAATTAATCATCACTCTTCAATCAATAGACAATAAAAAGGGGAAGATTTTCATCTTCCCCTTTTTATTCTAAAATAACTAAATTATTTTACAGCTTCTTTTAATTTAGCACCAACTTTAAATTTTGCAACAGTTGATTCTGCAATTTTAATTTTTGCACCAGTTGATGGGTTTACACCATCTCTAGCAGCTCTTTTAGATGTACTAAATGTACCAAAACCAATAAACGCTACAGTATCACCTTTTGCTAAAGTTTCTGTAATAGTTTCTAATGTCGCCTCTAAAGCTGCACCAGCATCTTTTTTTGTTAAACCCGCTTTGTCTGCAACTGCTGCAATTAATTCACTTTTGTTCATACCTAAATCTCCTATTAATCTTAATTTGACAAATCATAACAAAAGTAACATTAATTAATATTTAAATTTAATGTTTTTTTATAAATTATGCTAAAATAAGCTTATGTTTACAATTAAATCCTTATTAACACCCTTATTTTTGTCACTTTTTATATATTTTGAATATTTTGATATATCAATAAAACTTATAAATACTATTTTTGCATTGAGTGCTTTTATACTCATTTTCCAACTTAATAAAAAAGAATTATTTTTTAGTGGGTTTTTTACTGGTATATTATGGTTTTGGTGGTTAAGTTATAGTTTTATATATTATGAACTTACATTTATGATACCTATTGTTCTTATAGGAGTAGGATTAGTATATGGATTACTTTTTTATTTTATTGCTATTTTCAATAATATTTACTATAAAATTAGTTATATTTTTTTATTAAGTTACATAGAACCCTTTGGTTTTAATTGGTTTAAAATAGAATTACCTTTTATAAATAGTTATTTAGGAACCTCAAAGTTAGAGTTATTGCTTATACTTATTATTTCATCACTTTTCATTGAATATAGATATCAATATAAAAAAGTTACTCCAATTATCTATTCCCTTATTATTTTAATACTTTTTTTCATTAATAAATACAATATTTCACAAAATTACATTAAAGAACCTTCTCTAAATATATATAAATATGAAACTCATATACCACAAGAACATAAGTGGAATAAAAAATACAAAAAAGTAATAATTGAAAATAATTTTAAAGAGATAGAAGCAGCTATCGATAATAAATATGATCTGATTATATTACCAGAAACTGCTTTTCCTTTGATTTTAAACCATCAATCAACTCTACTTAATAAACTTCTATTATATTCAAAACAAATATCTATACTCACTGGTTCATTGTATATAAAAGATAATCTATTATATAACTCATCATACCTATTCCAAAACGGTAGCTTTAAAGTTGCTAATAAAGTTGTACTTGTACCTTTTGGTGAAGCTGTACCTTTACCAGAGAAATTAAGAAATTGGGTAAATGATACTTTTTATAATGGTGCGGAAGATTACATTACAGCATCGATGCCAACAACATTTACAATCAAAAATGTAAAGTTCAGAAATGCAATATGCTATGAAGCTACAACAGATAAAATTTATGACAATATAGATACTCCATACACAATAGCTATATCAAATAATGGATGGTTCACTCCCTCTACTCAGCCAACACTACAAAAACTTTTAATGAAATATTATGAGAATAAATATAAAATAATGATAATAGATATATCAAATATATGATATTAGTAGTATATAAATAGTAAATCAATGAGCTATGTGATAACAAAATTGTAATAAATTTGAAAAGTAATAAAAAAATAAAGAAAAAGTAAGATATAAAAAAAGCAAAAAAAAAGAGACATCTTAAAAGTTGGCAGCGACCTACGTTTCCACCAGGGGACCCGGC
>Ga0209345_10003416_pt1 | contig 16395 bp, 11 predicted proteins | sample Cruoilmetagenom7_FD_187294 | JGI IMG/M metagenome (GOLD analysis project Ga0209345, IMG submission 187294) | Oil polluted marine microbial communities from Coal Oil Point, Santa Barbara, California, USA - Sample 7 (SPAdes) (version 2) | ecosystem: Environmental > Aquatic > Marine > Oil seeps ...
TGATGATCGACGTGGATTTCGCCGAATTGCGCGGGCAGATGTCTAAATACACGCCAATTGCCGGGTTGATCGGCATTGTTTTGTTGCTGGAACTGGCGATGGTGTTCGGTGTTTGGGAAATATCCGAAGGGGCCGAGGCGGCCCGTGCTGCCATCGCACCGGATGCGGGCCAAGTGCATAACACCGCGGCCTTGGGTCAGTTGGTTTATGATCAGTATATCTATCTGTTTCAAGCCGCAGGGTTGATCCTGCTGGTGGCGATGATCGGCGCGATCGTGCTGACGCTGCGCCATCGCACCGGTGTGAAGCGCCAGAACGTTATGGCGCAGATGCACCGTGATCCGGCCAAGTCGATGGAAATAATTGACGTGAAACCAGGGCAGGGGTTGTGACCATGATCGGAATTGAAAATTATCTGGCCGTTGGTGCCGCCCTGTTCGTGATCGGGATTTTCGGGATATTCCTGAACCGTAAAAACGTTATCATCATTTTGATGTCGATCGAGCTGATGCTGCTGTCCGTCAACATCAACCTTGTGGCTTTTTCCGCCTTTTCCGGCGATCTGGTCGGCCAGGTGTTCACCATATTTGTGCTGACTGTGGCCGCTGCCGAGGCGGCGATCGGGTTGGCGATCCTTGTTGTTTTCTTCCGCAACCGCGGCACGATTGATGTCGAAGACGTCAACGTGATGAAGGGGTAATTCCAATGCTGCAAACAATTCTTTTTGCCCCCCTGATCGGCGCGCTGATCGCCGGATTTGGTTGGCGGATCATTGGTGAAAAAGGCGCGCAAGTGCTGACCACGGGGCTGTTGTTCTTGTCCGCGATCCTGTCGTGGGTCGTGTTCATCGGCTTTGATGGCGAAACGCAACATATCCAGATTTTGCGCTTTATTGAAAGTGGCACGTTAAGCACCGATTGGGGCATCCGGCTGGACCGTTTGACGGCGATTATGCTGGTGGTTGTGACCACGGTGTCCAGCGTCGTTCACCTCTATAGTTTTGGCTATATGGAGAATGATCCGCAATGGGGCGAGACCGAGAGTTATAAGCCACGGTTCTTTGCATATTTGTCGTTCTTTACCTTCGCCATGTTGGCGCTGGTGACAGCCGATAATCTGGTTCAGATGTTCTTTGGTTGGGAGGGCGTTGGCGTGGCCAGCTACCTGTTGATCGGGTTTTATTACAAGAAACCAAGTGCGAATGCTGCTGCGATCAAGGCGTTCGTTGTCAACCGTGTCGGCGATTTCGGCTTTGCCCTTGGTATCTTTGGGCTGTTCTATCTGACCGATAGCATCAAGATGGACGACGTGTTTGCTGCCGCTCCGCAGTTGGCGGAAACGCAGTTGAAGTTCCTGTGGACCGAGTGGAACGCGGCCAACCTGTTGGCGCTGTTGTTGTTCATCGGTGCAATGGGGAAATCGGCGCAGTTGTTCCTGCACACATGGCTGCCCGACGCGATGGAAGGCCCGACCCCTGTGTCGGCCCTGATCCACGCCGCGACCATGGTGACGGCGGGCGTTTTTCTGGTTTGCCGGATGTCGCCGCTGATGGAATACGCACCAGAAACAATGACGTTTATCGTGTTGATCGGGGCCACCACGGCATTTGTCGCGGCCACAATCGGTCTGGTCCAAAACGACATCAAGCGGGTGATCGCTTATTCAACCATGTCTCAGCTGGGCTATATGTTTGTAGCCGCTGGTGTCGGGGTTTACTCAGCTGCCATGTTCCACCTGTTCACCCACGCGTTCTTTAAGGCGATGTTGTTCCTTGGGGCGGGGTCTGTCATTCACGCGATGCACCATGAACAAGACATGCGCAATTACGGCAATCTGCGTAAGAAAATCCCGCTGACGTTCTGGGCGATGCTGATCGGCACGCTGGCGATCACCGGGGTTGGCATTCCGCTGACCACAATCGGTTTTGCCGGGTTCCTGTCCAAGGACGCGATCATCGAGAGCGCCTTTGGCGCGGGCACCCCCATTGGCAACTATGCCTTCTGGATGCTGGTTGTCGCGGCTGCCATGACCAGTTTTTACAGCTGGCGTTTGATGTTCATGACGTTCTGGGGCAAGCCGCGTGGCGACGCCCACACCCATGATCATGCACATGAAAGCCCGTGGACCATGCTGGTGCCGCTCGGCGTTCTGGCGTTGGGGTCTGTGTTTGCAGGCATGATCTGGCTTGGGTCGTTCTTTGGTGACCACAATAAGGTCAACGAATTTTACGGGGTGCCTGTGCATGCCGAAGCTGCGGCTGAAGGCCATGGTGAGGCTGCTGCTACCGAGGGCCATACTGAGGAAGCCACAGCTGAAGCAGATCACGGCGCAATGGCGATGGGGGCACCGCAAGGGGCGATCTTTACCCATCCCGACAATCATGTGATGGACAATGCCCACCACGCGCCCGCTTGGGTCAAGGTATCGCCGTTTATCGCGATGGTTCTGGGCTTTGTGCTGGCATGGTGGTTCTACATCGTCAATCCATCCTTGCCTAAGCGTTTGGCCGAGGTTCAGCCGATGCTGTACCGGTTCTTGCTGAACAAATGGTACTTTGATGAAATCTACGACGCGCTGATTGTGCGTCCTTTGATGGCCCTTGGCCGTTTCTTATGGAAAAAAGGCGATGGCAAGGTGATTGATGGTAGCATCAATGGTGTTGCGATGGGGATCATCCCGTTCTTCACACGTTTGGCTGGTAAGGCACAGTCGGGCTATGTGTTCACCTATGCGCTGGCCATGGTGATCGGAATTGTTGTTCTGATCAGCTGGATGGCGATCAGCGGGGGGGCACACTAATGGAAAACCTTCTTTCAATCGTCACGTTCATCCCTGCATTGGCGGCCCTCATACTGGCCGTGTTCCTGCGGGGCGATGATGTTTCGGCGCAAAAAAATGCCAAATGGCTGGCGCTTTTGGCGACCTCGGCCACGTTTTTGTTGTCGATATTCATCCTGACCGGGTTTGAGCCCGCCGACACCGGCTTTCAGTTCGTCGAGGAAAAGGACTGGATACTGGGTCTGAAATACAAAATGGGCGTCGATGGCATTTCGGTGCTGTTTGTGATGCTGACGACATTCCTGATGCCGATCACCATTGCGGCCTGTTGGGGCGTGTCGGTGCGGGTCAAGGAATATATGATCGCGTTCCTGCTGCTGGAAACCCTGATGCTGGGCGTCTTTATGGCGCTGGATCTGGTGCTGTTCTATCTGTTCTTTGAGGCAGGCCTGATCCCGATGTTCCTGATCATCGGTATTTGGGGTGGCAAAGAGCGCATCTATGCGGCGTTCAAGTTCTTCCTATATACATTCCTAGGTTCAGTCCTGATGTTGGTGGCGATGATCGCCATGTACCGCGATGCGGGTACAACGGACATTCCGACGTTGTTGAACCATGCGTTCTCTTCCGACACGATGGCGGTGTTCGGGTTCCAGATTATTGGCGGGTTGCAAACCTTGCTGTGGCTGGCGTTCTTTGCGTCGTTCGCCGTGAAAATGCCGATGTGGCCGGTGCATACATGGCTGCCGGACGCCCACGTTCAGGCCCCGACGGCTGGTTCTGTGGTGCTGGCAGCGGTGCTGTTAAAAATGGGCGGATACGGGTTTCTACGCTTTAGTCTGCCGATGTTCCCAATGGGGTCCGAAATATTGGGGCCGTTGGTGCTGTGGATGTCAGTGATTGCGATCATCTACACCTCCCTCGTGGCGATGGTGCAGGAAGACATGAAAAAGCTGATTGCCTACTCGTCCGTTGCCCATATGGGTTACGTGACCATGGGCATCTTTGCAGTCAACCAACAGGGCATTGACGGGGCAATTTTCCAGATGATCAGTCACGGGTTTATCTCGGGGGCATTGTTCCTGTGTGTCGGGGTGATTTATGACCGGATGCACACCCGCGAGATCGCCGCTTACGGTGGTCTGGTCAATCGGATGCCAGCCTATGCGCTGATCTTCATGTTCTTTACTATGGCCAACGTCGGGCTGCCGGGCACCTCTGGTTTTGTCGGTGAATTCCTGACGCTGGTCGGTATCTTCCAAACCAACACATGGGTGGCGATGTTTGCCACAACCGGCGTGATCCTGTCAGCGGCCTATGCGCTGTGGCTATACCGCCGTGTGGTGTTTGGCGAGTTGATCAAAGAAAGCCTGAAATCCATCACCGATATGACGGGCCGCGAAAAGGCGATCTTTGCACCGCTGATCTTTATGACGATTTTGCTGGGCATCTATCCGGCACTGGTGCTTGATATCATTGGCCCCTCGGTTGAGGCGCTTGTTTCCAATTACCACGCAGCGATACCGACAGCCGATGCGGCTGCGGCGCTGGTTACACATTAGGGGTGGCGCAGATGATCAACGCCGATATATCGATTGTAGCGCCCGAGATTGCGCTGGCTGTCTTCGCAATGGCCGCCCTGATGTTTGGGGTTTACACCTCCAAGGACAAGGTTGCACCACTGATCCTGTGGGCCACGTCGGCCGTGATGGCTGGCATAGGCATCTGGATTGCCATGTCGCCTGCGGGCGCGCATACAGCGTTTAACGGTGCCTTTGTGGATGACAGTTTTTCACGCTTTGCCAAGGTGACGATCCTATTGTCCGCCGCCGCCGTTCTGGTGATGAGTCAGGACTACATGGCGCGCCGTGGGTTGCTGCGGTTTGAATACCCGATCCTTGTGGCCCTATCAGCTGTGGGCATGATGATGATGGTGTCGGCGGGCGATCTGATGGCGCTATATATGGGGCTAGAATTGCAATCGCTGGCGCTCTATGTGGTTGCTGCCCTAAACCGCGACAGCCTGAAATCAAGCGAGGCGGGTTTAAAATACTTCGTGCTGGGTGCCTTGTCCTCCGGCATTCTGCTCTATGGCGCGTCATTGGTCTACGGCTTTGCCGGAACCACGGTGTTTAGCGGCATCATGGCGTCAGCTGGCGAGCAAATCCCGCTGGGCCTGCTGTTTGGCTTAACCTTCGTGATCATGGGGCTGGCGTTCAAAGTGTCCGCCGTGCCGTTCCACATGTGGACCCCGGACGTCTATGAAGGGTCGCCCACTCCGGTAACCGCCTTCTTTGCCACCGCCCCCAAGATGGCCGCGATGGGGCTGTTTGCCCGTGTGGTACATGACGCCTTTGGCATGGCCGTGGCGGATTGGAGCCAGATCATCGCACTGCTGGCTGTGCTGTCGATGTTCCTCGGTGCCATTGCGGCGATCGGGCAGAGCAACATCAAACGCCTGATGGCCTACTCGTCAATTTCCCACATGGGCTTTGCCTTGATGGGGCTGGCGGCAGGTACGGTCGGCGGCGTGCAAGCAATGCTGGTTTACATGGCGATCTATATCACCATGAATATCGGTACTTTTGCCTTCATCACCGCGATGGAAAAAGATGGGCGACCTGTCACGGATATTTCGGCATTGAACCAGTATTCCAAACGTGAACCGCTCAAGGCACTGGCGATGTTGATCCTGCTGTTCAGCCTTGCGGGCGTGCCGCCAATGGTTGGGTTCTTTGGCAAGTTCTATGTGCTTAAGGCTGCCGTCGATGCGGATATGACATGGCTGGCGATTGCCGGTGTGATCGCGTCGGTGATTGGCGCGTTCTATTATCTGCGCATCGTTTACTACATGTATTTCGGCGAGGCCGAGGAGGACGGGTTGGATGGCACTATGTCCCCCGTGCTGTGGGTATTTTTGATGGCGTCGGCAGCGATTATGTTGCTGGGTTTGGTGAACCTGTTCGGGGTCGATGGCTTTGCTGCAACGGCGGCCGAGGCTCTTGTCAAATAACGACTGGCCCACAGGGGTAGGGCGCATCGTCCTGCCCGAAGTTGACAGCACGCTGACCCATGCGGCGCGGATTTCGCCTGAATTGGCGGGGCCGACGTGGATACTGGCCTTGCGCCAAACCGCAGGTCGGGCGCGACGTGGACGGGCTTGGATTGATCCTGTCGGCAATTTCGCGGCAACATTGGTGATGCAGCCGGTGGGTGGGCCTGATCAGGCGGCACTACGCTCATTCATCGCCGCACTTGCCTTGTTTGACGCAATCGTGGCGGTGACAGGCCGCAGCGCGGGTCTCACACTGAAATGGCCCAACGATGTGCTGCTGAACGGACGCAAGCTGGCTGGAATTTTACTGGAAAGTGCTGGCGATGGTGCCCTGTCCATCGGCATCGGAGTGAATCTGTTGAATGTGCCAAAGGCCGTCGAGGAGGGTGCGCTGTCCCCCGTCAGCTTGCTGAACGAAACTGGTGCCAACGTAACACCCGAGGAATTTTTGGACCAGTTGGCCCCCGCGTTCGCGCGGTATGAGGCGCAGTTCACCACCTATGGGTTTGAGCCAATCCGCACCGCATGGTTGGCCCGCGCCGCGCGTTTGGGCGAGGTGATCACCGCGCGCACGGGCACATCCGAACATATAGGCACATTCGAAACACTCGACGAAACAGGTGCCCTTATATTAAGGACATCCCAAGGCCGGCAGGTGATTTCTGCGGGCGATGTATTTTTCTAAGCGCGATCCCAAAAGTGGGAACCGGTTTTAGGACCAAATTGCGCGTAAACAAAAAGGGCCTAAAGATGCTATTGGCAATCGACTGCGGCAATACCAATACGGTGTTTTCATTGTGGGACGGCGAGAAATTCCTCTGCACGCTGCGCACCAGCACCGAGCATACCCGTACGGCGGACCAGTATTTTGTCTGGTTGACCACGCTGTTGCAACACCACAAGATCAAGCTGGACGTGGACGCGGTGATTATATCATCCACCGTGCCACGTGTGGTCTGGAACTTGCGGGTGTTTGCCGACCGCTACTGTGACTGCCGTCCGCTGGTGGTGGGCAAACCGGAATGCGCCTTGCCGGTCGATGTGCGGGTCGATGCCGACACCCAAGTCGGGCCGGACCGTTTGGTCAATACCGTGGCAGGGTTTGACCTTTATGGCGGCGATCTGATTGTCGTAGATTTCGGCACCGCCACCACCTTTGACGTGGTCGACACCGACGGCGCCTACATCGGCGGGGTGATTTCGCCCGGCGTGAACTTGTCGCTTGAGGCCTTGCACAAGGCCGCCGCCGCCCTTCCGCATGTAGACGTGCGCAAACCAGATATGGTTATCGGCACCAACACCGTCGATTGCATGCAATCTGGTGTGTTTTGGGGCTATGTCGGGCTGGTCAACGGCATCAATCAGCAGATCAAGGCGGAACTTGGCCGCGAAATGAAGGTTATCTCGACCGGCGGGCTTGCACCTTTGTTTCAGCAGGGTCATACGATCTTTGACCACTTTGAAGATGATCTGACCATGCACGGTCTGACAGTCATTCACAAATACAACATCGAACAGGGCAATTAGATGAGCAAAAATGATCGATTGATCTACCTACCTTTGGGTGGGGCCGGCGAAATTGGCATGAATGCCTATGTGTACGGCTATGGTCCTGCGGGTAAGGAACGGCTGATCCTGGTCGATATCGGGGTGACATTTCCCGATATGGATACGACCCCCGGTGTGAACCTGATTTTCCCCGACATTGAATGGCTTGAGGCCAACAAACACCGGCTTGAGGCGATTTTCATCACCCACGCCCACGAGGACCATGTGGGTGGCATCGGTTACCTCTATAAACGCCTTGGCGCACCGGTTTACGCGCGCGCCTTTACCGCGCATCACGCGCGGCGCAAGATGGAAGAGGCAGGGCATTCACCGGACGAGGTGATCACTGTTTCGCCCTATCCTGAAACAGTTGAGGCGGGGCCATTTACGGTGTCCTTCCTGCCAATATCGCACTCGATTCCCGAAAGTTCGGGCCTTGTGATTGATAGCCCTGCGGGGCGTGTGCTGCACACGGGCGACTTCAAACTGGATGAAACCCCCGTGCTGGGCGAGCCGTTTGACGAAGCGCTATGGCGCGAGGTGTCCAAAGATGGTGTGAAGGCGCTTGTGTGTGATTCTACCAATGTGTTTTCGCGTAGTGAAGGGCGTTCTGAGGCGTCCGTTGCACCGGAAATTACCAAGATGATTGCGGGCTGCAGTGGCATGGTTGTGGCCACCACATTTGCCTCTAACGTCGCGCGGCTGAAAACGCTGGCCGAGGCGGGGATTGCAGCAGGGCGTTCTGTTTGCCTGTTGGGCCGCGCTATGCAGCGGATGGTTGCGGCAGGCGAAGCCACTGGTGTGCTTGGGAAATTCCCGCATACCATTCCGGTTGAAGATGCGCGTGACATCCCACGCGAAAACCTGATGTTGATCGTGACGGGGTCGCAAGGCGAGCGCCGCGCAGCATCTGCCCAATTGTCACGTGGCAAATATCTGGGTCTGCGGATGAATGAAGGTGATACATTTTTGTTCTCTTCCAAGACCATTCCGGGGAACGAGCGCGGCGTGATCCGCATTATGAATGCTTATTCGGAAATGGGCGTGGATATTGTTGATGATAACGATGGTCTTTATCACGTCTCAGGCCACGCAAACCGCCCAGATATCAAGCGGATGCATGACATTGTGAACCCTGAAATGGTGATCCCGATGCACGGTGAACACCGCCATTTGCGTGAACATGCGCATCTCGCCACGGACGCTGGCCGTACCTCGATGGTGTTGGTGAACGGCTCATTGGCTGACATCACCGGTGATGCGCCTCATGTGGTTGAACATGTTGAAACCGGCCGCACCTATTTGGATGGCACGGTGCAATACGGCGCGCTTGACGGCATTGTGCGTGACCGAATTCGCATGGCGTTGAATGGCCACGTGCTGGCAACGGTGATTGTCGACGAAAACGACGAACCGCTTGGTGATGCGTGGGTTGAAGTGATGGGGCTGGCTGAAACCGGCACGTCCAACGCGCCATTGGTCGATGTGATTGAGGGCGATCTGAACCAATTGTTGATGCGGATGAACGATAAAACCTTGCGCGATGACGACAAGATGGAAGACTCCATCAAACGCGATGTCCGCCGCTCAGTACAAAGTGAAATCGGCAAAAAACCGGAAGTGACGGTGGTCATCAGCCGCCTGGCCTAAATCGATCCCATGCTTGCCTGCCAATAGAAATTGCGAGGGGCGCTGTGATGAATGCAAAAAAAACTCCGTCCTATCAAGGCGGAGTTTTTTCGTTTCTTTAACCCGAATTGATCTTCAAAATCAGCTGTCACGCCGATCATCAAAACTTTTGGCGATGAAATCAGGCAAGTGATCGCCCATGCCTTTGGGCTGATTGCGACTATTGCTATTATTGTTGTTACCACCACCACGGCGATCATTTCGCTGGGTTTGTTTTTCTCGGGGGGCCTGTTTTCCGCGAGGTGCACGTTTTGCGGCCTCAGGTTTTGGCTCCGCTTTTCGCTCAACTTTCGGTGGATCTTTGGCCTCGACCGGCGCATCCACATCCTCTTTTGGTTTGCGCGCTCGACGGGTGCGTTTTGGCTTTTCCTCAACCGCCACGTCGTTTGGCGCGGAGGCCGAGGTCCCGCCCATAGGATTGTCCAGAATCGGAACAGACTGTTTCACTAGACGCTCGATATCCTCAAGGTTCTTTTCGTCCTTGGGCACACAAATCATCAACGCGGTACCGGTTTTGCCAGCTCGACCCGTGCGGCCAATCCGGTGTACATAGTCTTCGGCGTGGCTGGGCACATCAAAGTTGAAAATGTGGCTCACATTCGGAATATCCAACCCGCGCGCTGCAACATCCGAGGCGCAAAGGAACTTGATTTTGCCATCGCGGAACCCTGACAGAACTTCCATGCGGCGTGATTGATCCAGATCACCGTGGATCGCCTCGGCGTTATAGCCGTGTTTTTTCAAGGACTTGGCAACCATATCTACATCAACCTTGCGGTTGCAAAACACAATCGCGCTGGTGCAGCTGTCGCCTTCGTTTTCGATCATCGCCCGCAGCAGGTCGCGTTTTTCACGCGGCTCGTTGCGTTTAACGGCCGAGCGCAATTTAATGACGCCTTGGGTGATATTTTCGCTCGTCGTCGCGGCTCGGGCAACCTCGATTTTGGCTGGATTCGACAGGAACGTGTTAGTGATCCGTTCGATTTCCGGTGCCATTGTGGCGCTGAAAAACAGGGTTTGACGGGTGAATGGCGTCAGGCTAAAAATCCGCTCGATGTCGGGGATGAACCCCATATCCAGCATCCTGTCGGCCTCGTCCACCACCATGATTTGCACGCCGGTCAGCATCAGTTTGCCACGCTCAAAATGGTCGATCAAACGGCCCGGTGTGGCAATTAGAACGTCAACGCCACGGTCGATCAGCTTGTCTTGTTCCTTGAACGAAACGCCACCGATCAGCAGGGCTTTGGACAGTTTGCTGCCCACCGCATAGGCGTCGAAATTTTCGGCGACTTGGGCGGCCAATTCACGGGTCGGGGCCAGCACAAGCGAGCGCGGCATCCGTGCACGCGCGCGGCCACGCGACAACATCGTGATCATTGGCAGGGTGAAACTGGCAGTTTTACCTGTACCGGTTTGGGCAATGCCCAAAACATCGCGCCCTTCTAGAGCGGGCGGGATTGCGCCTGCCTGAATCGGCGTCGGGGTTTCGTATCCGGCAGCTTCAACAGCTTTAAGGACTTTCGGAGATAGTTTTAGGTCGGCGAATTTTGTCATTGTTATCCGTGTTCTACGGCATTTTTCGCCGTATCGGTTCTGGGGGCGGGTGACCCGGTTGGTCAAAAGTTATGCACAAGCATCCCCCTGTGACGTTTGACCTACTGAAAATATGCGGCGGGGTCAATGTGACTCAACGGATCATAAACAATGGCTGGGCATCGCTTGGATTGTTTCAAATGCGAATTGTAGCCTCATCTAAGAAAATGCATGTTTATGAATAGGTTATGGCAAGCGGCTGTGGGACCAGAAAAATAAGGGGTGTGGCCGGTTTGCGCCTATACCAACCGCCATAACTGAGCCGCATACTCACAGCATCATTTCTTTGGTCGCCGTCAGTTTCACGTCGGGATAATCACGCACCACGCGGTCGATGTCCCACTGTAGGCGCGTCAAATAAACCGAGTCGCCGTCATTGTCTGTCGCCATGTGGCCCTTGTTTTCATTCACAAACTTATCCACAGCCTCTTTGCTACCGGACGCCCAGCGGGCCGAGGTGAATTGGCTGGCCTCAAACCGAACGGGCAGGCCGTATTCCAGCTCGATCCGGCTGGCCAGCACTTCAAATTGCAACGCCCCGACCACGCCGACGATAAAGCCCGAACCAATCATCGGTTTGAACACTTTGGCGGCTCCCTCTTCGGCGAACTGCATCAGCGCTTTTTCCAGGTGTTTTGATTTCAGCGGATCGCCCGCCCGCACGGTTTGCAGCAGTTCAGGCGCAAAAGACGGGATGCCGGTGACGCGCAGGGCCTCGCCCTCGGTCAAGGTATCGCCAATGCGCAATTGGCCGTGGTTGGGGATGCCGATGATGTCTCCGGCCCATGCTTCTTCGGCCAGCTCCCGGTCGGCGGCCAAAAACAGCACCGGATTGCTGATCGCCATCTGCTTTTTGCTGCGCACATGGGTCAATTTCATACCCCGCTTGAAATGACCCGAGGCAATACGCACGAACGCCACACGATCGCGGTGTTTGGCGTCCATGTTGGCCTGTACTTTAAAAACAAAACCTGCGACCTTTTTTTCCTCAGGCCGCATTGCGCGGGGTTCCGCCGCTTGCGGTTGTGGCTGAGGGCCGTATTCGGCAATGCCGTCCATCAGTTCTTTGACGCCAAACGAATTGATCGCTGAGCCAAACCAGATCGGCGTTAACGTGCCTTCCTGCATGGCCTGCGGGTCCATCGGCGGTAGCAGTTCGCGCACCATCTCGATGTCTTCACGTAGTTTTTCCAACAATTCGGCGGGAACGTGTTCGTCGAGCGCTGGGTCGTCCAACCCGTTAATTTGCACCGTTTCAGCGATCTTGTTGCGGTCGGCGCGGTCCATCAATTCCAGCCGATCATGCAGCAAATCGTAACAGCCGATAAAGTCCCGGCCAACCCCGATGGGCCATGAGGCGGGGGTGACGTCGATCGCAAGGTTTTCTTGGATTTCGTCAATTATCTCGAAGGTATCGCGGCTTTCGCGGTCCATTTTGTTGCAAAAAGTCAAGATCGGAAGGTCGCGCAGACGGCAAACTTCGAATAACTTCTGGGTCTGGCTCTCGATCCCTTTGGCCCCGTCAATCACCATCACCGCCGCGTCCACCGCCGTCAGGGTGCGGTAGGTATCCTCGGAAAAATCCGAGTGGCCGGGGGTGTCGACAAGGTTAAATCGGTAAGGGCCAAAATCAAAAGACATGGCCGAGGCCGAGACCGAGATGCCACGATCCTGCTCCATCTTCATAAAATCGGAACGGGTGCGGCGCGCTTCACCCTTTGCGCGCACTTGGCCCGCCATCTGGATCGCCCCACCATAGAGCAGGAACTTTTCCGTCAGCGTTGTTTTGCCGGCATCAGGGTGACTGATGATGGCAAAAGTGCGACGCCGCGCGATTTCATCTGGAAGGTTGTCTAACATGACGGCCATATAGCGGGGCGTCGCTGCACTCATCAAGCCCTTTCGGGCATTCTTCGCCGCAAATCAGCGAGGAAAGCCGTTAGACTTGATGAACGACGTGTTAGGAGCGTAGGACAAAGTGATTTGGGCTGACCTCGTCATAAAGTGACGGGCCGGGCTCGTAATCCAGCGGGAAGATCGGCGAGGGGATCGCTTTGAAGTTCAAATCTGCCTCGATCTTGCGAATGCGCGGATCGGGCACTGGCACGGCTGACAGCAGGGTTTTGGTGTATTCGTGCTGCGGGTCCTCAAACACGGCGGCGCGCGGCCCGATTTCAACGATCCGCCCCAGATACATCACGGCCGTTCGGTGGCTGACCCGTTCAACCACGGCCATATCGTGGCTGATAAACAGGAATGATATTTTCAGTTCGGCCTGCAATTCCATCATCAGGTTCAACACCTGCGCCTGTACAGTCACATCAAGCGCTGAAACGGATTCATCAGCAATAATCAGTTTCGGATTGAGCGCCAAAGCCCGTGCAATCGCCACGCGCTGGCGCTGACCACCAGAGAGTTCGTGCGGATAACGGCGCATGAAATCCTGCGGCAGGTGCACGCGGTCAAACAGGTTCGACACGCGGTCATGTAATTCGGCCCCTTTGGCAATATTGTAGTTCAACAATGGCTCGGCCACCTGATCGGACAGGCGCATCTGCGGGTTCAGCGAAGCAAATGGGTCTTGAAACACCATCTGCATGTCACGCCGCACATCGAGCATTTTTTGCGGGGTACAGCATAAAACGTCTTCGCCATTCAGTAAAACCTGACCAGATTGTGGCTCATTCAAGCGCAGGATCGAGCGCCCGCAAGATGATTTGCCACAACCGCTTTCGCCGACCAGCGACAGGGTTTCGCCAACATTAATGTGAAAGGAAACATCCTCAACGGCATGCACATTGGAAATCGTGCGCCGCATCAAACCACCCTTGACGGGGAAGCGTTGCACAAGGTTTTTAACCTCCAGCAACACCTCGTCACCGGCGATGATTGGCTCGCCATCGTGTTTGTTTTCCTCGCCCAGAATGCGCATCGGTTCGGGGTTGGCTTTGCCGCGCATCTCGCCCAGTTTGGGTACAGCCGACAGCAAAGCTTTGGTGTAATCCTCTTGCGGGTTCTCGAATATTTCGGTGACAGTGCCTTCTTCGACCATATTGCCGCGATACATCACCACCACGCGGTCCGCCATTTGCGCAACCACTGCCATGTCGTGGGTGATAAACAAAACGGCTGTGCCGGTTTCGCGTTTCAATCGGTCAATCAGGGCCAGAATTTCGGCCTGAATGGTCACATCCAGCGCCGTTGTGGGCTCGTCAGCGATCAGAACGCGCGGCTCGCATGCCAGCGCCATGGCGATTACCACCCGTTGACGCATGCCGCCGGACAATTCATGCGGGTATTGTTTTAAGCGGCGCTCAGGTTCGGGAATACGCACGCGGTTCAACAATTCCAACGCGTGGTTTGAGGCCTCTTTTTTGGACATGTTCTTATGGACTCGTAACCCTTCGGTCAGCTGGCGTTCAATGGTGAACACCGGGTTCAGCGAGGTCATCGGTTCCTGAAAAATCATGCCGATTTCATTGCCGCGAATGGTGCGCATCAATTCTTTTTCGGCGTGCGCCAGATCAATCGCACCCTTGCCATCACCATGGTCACGCCGATCGAACATGATCCGGCCATCGGTGATTTCACCACCGCCAAATTCAACCAGCCGGATCAGCGACAAGGAAGACACAGACTTGCCAGATCCAGATTCACCCACCACACAAACGGTTTCGCCCGGGTTGATGGTAAAAGATATATCCTCAACACCGACCACAGGGCCGTCTTTGGTCGAAAACTCGACACGCAGGTTTTCAATCGAGACAAGGGGGGTGGATTTTGGCAGTGTATCAAGCATGTATTGGCAGCCCGTGTTTGTTGTTCATCACACGACAGTAGCGTGGTTTAGCAATGTGTCAAACAAGAACACCCGTTTGGGCCACAGAACGCTCTAGGTCGAGGAGGAACGGCGTAGGCGCTCGGCCATATCGCCGCCCGTTGCGTCACCGCTGTCGATTTCAAAATCCTCATGTGCGCGCTTGGTGTGCATTGGAACGTGCTCTTGTGCCAAATCATCGGGCAGCGCGGGTGTTGTGCGTTGGTCCAACAGCAGGCTTTCGGCAGCGATGCCTTCGGCAAATATGATTTGGTGATCGTCAAACAAAAGTTGGAAGTAGTCGACAAAGCCGCCTTCAATGACGGTGACGGTATCATTGTTGACCAAATGTTTGGCTTTGACCAAAATTTCGCTGCGTCCTGCGCCGATTTCGTCAATGCGTTGATAGATAAACAGACGGTGGTTCGGGCTGACGATCAGGTCATTTTCATTGTTTAACGTACCTTTGGAGATCAGGATAGGGGCGAAATCACCCACGGCTCGCATGGTGGTCTGGCCAATCCAGCGCACAACCTGCGGCCCGTCATCGCGACTCAGCACCTTGTCGCCGACCTGCAAGTCCTCAATCGGGCGTTGCTGCCCGCTGGCCATCGTAATACGGGTGCCACGGGTAAAACTAACGCATGCAACCTCGGCCATGCGGGCACGTGCTTTGGTCGAATCAAAGCCAACCAACCTGTAATTGGTGCGTGGGCTAAGGGCAGCCAGTGCAAACAGATAAATGTTTTCAATCTCATCGGCCCCAGCATCCAGTTCGACCAGCACAACTGCATCAAAAGTGGTGCCATTCGGGCCCATCAAGGTGATGACACAATCCAGATGTAACCGGTTCCCCGTCGTGCCGGCATTCGATCCATCAGCAACCACAAAGGCAATGTCATCGGTTTGGGACATTGCCAGCATGGATTGCACGGCGTCATCATGCAGGGTGTAGGTGTCGTCCAGCACCAATTCGTCCGCAAAAGACAACGCATCGTCCAGATTGGCCCCATCGGTGACGCAAAAATCAGTAGCCCGAAACACCGGCAAGTTTTGAACTGGCGCATGTTGGGCGCGGGTGGATTTAGTCATTTAACGGCTTTCATCTAACGGCTTCCATCAAAATTTCCGCCTATTTGCGCCAAAAACGGCCATGGCTGTGCATATATATAGACTGTGCATACATAGAGAAACGCAAGCGAGTCCGTCAACATGAATGCGATATATCCTTAAGGGGTTTGGCGTGCTGTGTTGTGTGTCCGGCCAAACTAACTAACCTCACGTAAGAAATCAGCGCCGAGCGAATCGCGTATTCCGCTTTCGCGCAAATAAAAACAACGATTTGGGAGTATTCGGATGGATATGGGAATTTCGGGAAAACGGGCACTGGTGTGTGCCTCCTCCAAAGGGTTGGGGCGCGGTTGTGCCGAGGCCTTGGCCGCTGAAGGCGTGGATCTGGTGCTGAACGCCCGAACGCAAGGCCCGCTTGAGGAAACCGCCGAAGCCATCCGCAGCACCTACGGCGTCGATGTGAAAACTGTGGCAGCGGACATTACATCGCCCGACGGGCAGGCCAAGGTTTTGGCAGCTGCTGGCGACGTCGATATTCTGGTGAATAACGCGGGCGGTCCACCACCCGGGGTCTGGTCTGATTGGGATCGCGAGGATTTCATCAAGGCGCTGGACGCCAATATGCTGACGCCAATCACGTTGATGAAAGCCGTGCTTCCGGCCATGATGGCCAAAGGTTGGGGGCGGATCATCAACATCACCAGCAAGTCGGTCAAGGCCCCGATCGCCGTGTTGGGCCTGTCCAATTCAGCGCGCGCGGGCTTGACCGGATATGTGGCCGGCACGTCACGGCAAGTCGCCGGATCAGGTGTGACGATCAACAATCTACAACCCGGCATGC
>Ga0209345_10003417_pt1 | contig 16395 bp, 10 predicted proteins | sample Cruoilmetagenom7_FD_187294 | JGI IMG/M metagenome (GOLD analysis project Ga0209345, IMG submission 187294) | Oil polluted marine microbial communities from Coal Oil Point, Santa Barbara, California, USA - Sample 7 (SPAdes) (version 2) | ecosystem: Environmental > Aquatic > Marine > Oil seeps ...
CGATATCCAGCAAATCGTTAATCAAGTGAGTCAAACGCTTGCTGTTTCTATGGGCGGTAGCCAGCAGTGTCCGGGCTTTTTCAGGCAACTCACCAACATTACCGCCGACCATCAAGCCCAGCGCACCTGAGATGGATGTCAACGGCGTACGCAGTTCATGGTTAACCGTCGATATAAACTCATTTTTAATCTGATCGGCACGTTTCCGCTCGGTAATGTTTTCAGCAATACCCAGGTAACCGTTTATTTCTCCGGCACTATCGCGCATGACCGTGACTACCATTGATACGGGGATCTGGTGACCATCTTGGTGAACGTAGGTCCACTCGCGTTTTTCTGATCCACGCTGTTCGGCTTTCTCCACAAATACTCTAAAGCCCTCAACGCAATAGCCTAGCTCAGTGCTTAGCTGTGCCGACCGAGCATCCACTTCCTCTTTCAGATGCAATATGGCGGGGGTCTGTTTGCCGAGCATCTCTTGTTTGCTGTAACCGAGCATATTCTCGGCACCCTTATTAAAAGCCGTGATTATCCCGGCGGTATCGGTGGCAATAATTGACACTTCTGACGCGGATTCAAGCACACTGGATAAGAACCGCTCGGCTTCTTGAATAGCCATATTCGCCGCTTTTCGCTCATCGGCTAAGTGGTTCATCGCGTGGGCTAATGCAGTTACCTCCGGGCCACCCTTTTCCTGGAAATCACTATCAAAACGTGCATTCTCAGCCATATATTCAATACGGCGGGTTATTCTTTCTATGGGCTGCGTTAGGCTGCGTGCAATCCATGCGCCCGCTAACCCCACAATGATCATGGCAATCAGTGTGATGATCAGGAAGTGATGAAAAGAGGCCTTTGCTGGGGCTATGGCCTCGCTATAAGGCAGCCCCCGCAGGATGATCCAGCCGGGAGAATCCAGCTGTCGGCTAGCCACTAGGTAGGACTCTCGCTGATGCTCAACGATGCTGCCCGAAGGGCTGAGCGATAGTGCCGCGTCGACTAAGGCATCAACGCCTTCATCGGGCAGAGGCTCGGGCCTGTCGAAGCGCTCTTGCATTGATACAAACAGGCGGTGTTGAGGGTCAATAATCAGAGTGACTGTGCTTGAGTCGCTCTCGATGACGCTCCCCGTGTCGACGAGGGGCGTATTGGCGAGATTCAGTATGCCACCCGCATAGCCGATGATATCGCCATCCTCAGACAAAATCGGTTGCAGGTATGAAAGCAACGGCAGCCCGGTGGTTCGCCCTAAAATCGGCTCAGAAATCACCGGCTGTTTGGTTTGCCGGGCACGTTGGAAGTGAGGGCGATCCGCGTAATTGGTACCCAAACGCCCCGGCGAATATTGATCTTCTGCAATAGCGGTGGCCTCTGCATCAAGCACCAGCAAGCCATCCGGGAACAGCTCGCTGGCAACAGTAGACCTCTGCAGCAGCGATTGCAGAGTGTCGTCATCAAGTAGCTGGCCGTCATCATTGACTAAGCGGGTGGCGAAGGCCTCCAATCCCAGCAAACGTTTTTGATTTGATAACTCCAGCTCGGAGGCTACGCGCTTTATGACCGCTGTTTCTCGCTCAGCGACCAATGCTTCGTAATCGGAGACCATTAACTGGTAAACCGTTGCTAACATGCCGCCGACCAGGATGCCACTCGTGACTAGCACGAGTAGGACAATTCGCACGCTTAGCGGTGCTTTTATCATGATAATACCCTTGGCAATACAATAAAAAAGTTGGCTCCGCCACCTATCGCTTCGCGGTAGCCGACTTCTCCGCCCATTTGCTGGCAAATTTCCTGGCTAATCGCCAGCCCAAGCCCCGTTCCGGGTAGCTTTCGGGTATCACTGCCGTCAGCTTGAGAAAAACGCTGAAACAACTGAGCGCGAAATATCGGATCAATCCCCGGGCCGTGGTCGCAAACGGAAATTTCGACGGTGTTGGCATAAGGCTTAACTTGAACCTCAACAGCTTCGCCTTGGGGGGAAAATTTAATTGCATTGGATAACAAGTTAGAGAGTGCTTGTGCCAAGCGAGGAGCGTCAACATTAACCTGAACGCGAGGCCATTCGTGAGGTGTTGGAATAGAAACTTGGTGCTGCTTGCTATAGCCGTCCATGGACTCAATGATCTCATCAAGTAACGGGGCTAGCCACTGCATGCTCAGGTTCATGGGCATTTTGCCAGCCACCAGTTTTTCCATGTCTAATAAATCATTAATCAATACGAACAAGCGTTGAGCGTTGCGTTCAGCGGTGCTTAGCAGCGCCTGAGCTTTGCTGGGTAGGGGGCCTGCGGCACCACCGTTCAGTAACCCCAGTGAGCCTTTAATCGACGTAAGCGGGGTTCGCAATTCGTGGCTAACGGTAGCAATAAACTGATCTTTCATTTTATCCAATTTGCGGCGCTCGGTGATGTCTTCTATCAATGACCAGATCACCTGTCGCCCATCCTGTTCCTGGCTGAGCATGCCTTGCAAGCGGACGGGATAACGGCTGCCATCCTTGCGGACATACTCTTTCTCGTAAGGGCCGTAGCGTCCCGTCGACTTTAAGCTTAAAAGCGCTTGCTCTTCTGCGGGTTGGTACTCTATCGGGGTGACGTCCCAATAGCTCAATGAAACAAACTCATCGCGGGTATAACCCGTGGGTAAGAGTAAGGCGTCATTTAAATCGATAAACTGCCCGGTGGCCATATCATTGAGGGCAATACCGATGGGAGAAAATTCGAACAGCCCCCGTAAGCGGGCTTCACTTTTCCCTAAGAAAAGGCGTGCCAGTTCCTGTTCATGAATATCTTGCAGGTAACCATGCCATAAGGTGCTGCCATCGATAAGGCGTTCTGGTTTGGCTTGGCCCGTAATCCAGCGATAGTCGTTTTCCTGGCGCGCAACACGAAACGTTGCCGTCCAGTCTTCCAGTGTGTTGGCTGAGTGTTCGATAGACGCACTGATGGCGTCGAGATCATCGGGATGAATCCGCTCAAAGGCCGGGGTAGCATCCTCTGCGGCCTGCGCGGGGGTGATGCCATACAGTTGTTGAATTTGCGGTGAGCTGAATGGAAACGTCATGTGGCCGTCAGGAAAACGGCGAAACTGATAGATCGTACCTGGCAGTTGGGCCACTAGCTTTGTCAGCCGTTCACGGCTGGTTCTCAATTCAGATTCAAGGCTTAAGTATGATTGTTGGCTGATTTCGTCGACTTGTATCAGCTCTTCCGCCGTTGCCGCTAGATCGACCAACATACCGATCTGTTCTGCTGAAAAGGTTCGCGGTTGAACATCGATCAGGCACAGTGTGCCAATGCGATAGCCGTCGACGGTATGTAACGGCGCGCCCGCGTAAAAGCGTATCTTAGGTGCCTCGGTCACTAGGGGGTTGGTGGCAAAGCGGGGATCTTCCAGTGCATTTTCGACGATCAATGGCGAGCTGGACAGAATGGCGTGACCGCAAAAGGATAGGTTACGCGGCGTTTCCTCAGCATCGAGCCCTTGACGTGACTTGAACCACTGCCGCTCGTGGTCAATTAATGAGACAAGGGCAATGGGCACTGAGAAATACTGTCGGGCAAGGCGCGTTAGGCGATCAAAGCGCTCCACCGGGCCGCTATTCAGCAATCCGGTTGCATCAAGGGCGCGCTGACGTTCATTTTCGTTATCCGGGGTCGGTGGCGTTATCATTGTTCTACCTCAACGGTCACATCGCTTTTGATGCTAATCTATCGCCAAACAGACACGGTTGCGGCCACTGTTCTTGGCTTGGTAAAGCGCTTGATCAGCTCGGTTAAGCAGAGACTCGGCGGTGTCATCAGGAAAGTGCTGATTGTCTACCACGCCCGCCGACAAGGTGCAGGCAAACGGGTTGCCGCCGCCGGTAAACTGAATAGCAGCAAAGTCTTCGCGCAGGTTATTCACCATGCGCTCGGCGTGGTCAGCGGTGCAATCAACCAGTACCAACGTAAACTCTTCTCCACCGTATCTGCCTAGTCGGTCGGTACTCCGGAAACGTTGGCGCAGCAGGGTGCCTACCGCTGCAATGACGACGTCCCCCATGGCATGTCCATGGGTGTCGTTAACGGCCTTGAAGTGGTCGATATCGAGCATGACCACGCTGAAAGGTTGCGGTTTTCGTTGAGTCAACTGCCATTGGTAGTCCAGCGCCTCTTTGATGCTGGCGTGTTTCAACAGACCGGTAAGGCTGTCTCGGTTTTGGGTATCTTCCAGCTTACGTCGTTGCTTTACCCGGGAGCGGCATAGGTTGATGAGAAGGTCGGGATCAATGGGCTTTTCCAGAAACGCATCGCCCCCCTTTAATAATGCCTGGTCGCGTAGCTCTGAATTGAAGTGGCTCGAAAGATACACAATGGGCACCTGAGCCCATTGTTCCACTTGCCTTAAAAGGGCCGCCATCTCTGTGCCGGTAACGTCAGGCAACCAGAGATCCATCAAAATCAGTTCAGGGTTCGCATCATGCATCGCCTCGAATAACGCATCGGCACGATCAAGCACTGTCACGTGCATGCCAGCCTCTACCAACACGCCTTGAAGGTGCTGAGCCAATTCCTCGTCGTCTTCGACAATCATCACCCGCTCGGGCACGGTATCTTTGGTTTTAATCAATTGCGCCATATAGGAGGCCAGATTGATCATATCCAAGGGTTTGACGAAATAGCTCTGTCCTCCGCTACGTAAGGCGTTGAGGCGCGCCGTGAAGCTTTCCTCGCTCCCGATAAAGAGAACCGGGCAGGTAAAGTCTTTTAAATGCTGTTGCCAGAAGGTGACAGGATCAGCTCTGAGGGCCCCTAGATGGGAGGCACGATGGTCGATTAAGAGCAAATCAGGCGATGAGTTTTTGTCGTGAGCGAGCGCCTCTGCATTAAGCAAATGGCGGATATGAAATCCGAAGCTGTGCAGTTGTTGAACCATATATTCTGCCAACATGGTATCGCGCTCTACCAGCCAGATGACCGGCTCTCCGCCAACGCTTTCTGCCCTGGAAGTCTCTATGCGGATAGCCGATTTTTTGCTTTCATCCGTTTTAAGCGCTTTTTGTAACGCTGTAATCCATTCAAAAACAGGCAGTGGCTGTTTGTCATTGCAAGATTGCTCCAGGTTTTGTGCTACCTGCAGCTCCTGCTCTCTGGCCTGACGCCCAAGCTGCACGAAGCCGAAGGTACCTGCAGAACCTGCCAGCGAGTGCAAGGCGGCATGTAATTGCTGAAGGGATTGTGTACACGACGGGTCTTCTTCGAGCTGACCAGCGAGCATCGTGAGATGACTAAAATCATCAGCAAGACGTTTTGAGTAGGCAGCAGCTAGCTTTTCCAGCCGGGCAGCGAAGGTTTGGGGGTTAGTTGAGTCGGCCATTAAATGCCTTCCAGATTGAGCGAACCTCGTCAGCGAGCGTCATGGGGTCAAATGGCTTTGCTATGACGTCTGTGGCCCCGAGCTTCTTATAACGCGCGATCTCTTCAGGATGAACTTTAGCCGTCATGAAGGCCACCGCTGTTGCTTCGGTGATATAGCCTTGGCGGCTTAATTCCAATAGCGTGCTAGGCCCATCCATGCCCGGCATCATCACATCAAGTAAAAACATTTGGGGAGCAAACGCTTCAACATCTCTTAATGCTTGTTCGCCGGAACTACAGGCCTTGACTGTTAAGCCGCCGACATCCTCCAGCGCCATGCATGCGACTAAACGGATATCGTCATCGTCTTCAACGTACATGACTCTTTCTAGTGTATCCAAGCAGCGTCTCCTTCAAGATTTTTAAAGGATTTATCACAAGCTATCACTGTATGAGCGATATACTAGAAGTGCCATGCTTTTTTAGTAGCGGCGATGGTGCGGCTGCTTATTGCAATCAACGTTTGCTCGATCCACGCTCCGCCAAGCTTTTTTGAAACGTTTTATTATGATGCGATCGGACGCGCTTTATTTAGCAGCGGCTGGTAATGGCAAATTAAGGTCGGCCTACAGCTTGTTATCTGCCTGTAGGGTCGTTTTGCCCAGAATAATCAGGACGACGGCTAAAAGACAGCAAACGAGCGCCATCGCGGTAAACACATTACGTAGGGATTCCAGCCAAACCACTGTGGGGGCGACCACCACCGGGGAGATAAACTGGCCAAAAAAGAAGGTTGAGGTAAAACCACCAAATACCCGGCCCCGCACTCGCTGCGGAGTGATTCGCATCAGCCAAGTGGTAGTGTTGGGCATAAACGCACCTAGACCTAAACCGGAAATCGCCGCACCCACAATGGCCATGGCGTAACTCTGGGTGAACCCAACGATCAAAAAGCCAGTGGCCGCCAGCAGGAACCCTAAAACATAGATCGTCATCACCGACAGAAACGGTTTGTAGTAGCCGTAGCAAAACGCCACGATACTGGCCGTTAGGGCCGCCATCGAAAGCGCGATGCCGATCGCCATGCCACTGATCTGGCCCTGCTGAGAGAGCAAAAAGGGGAGTTGGGCGGGAAACATATAAAACATCGCCATGCTGATCATAGCAATGAGGTAGGCAAGGCCGGTGCGCCCATAATCCACCTTCACTGGCGCATCAATGACACCAGCGTTTACGCTTCCGCTGGATTTGGGTTCTTGAAGAACCGCCCAGGCATAGGGAAGCAAAAGTACGCCGGTTATGTAGAGGAGAAACGGGCCGCGCCAACTCCAGTCGGAAAGTATTCCACCAAGGTTAATAAAAATAACCCCGCCCAAAGCCATGCAACTGCTTTGTAGCCCCAAAAAGCGGGCGCGCTCGGTGCTATCAAAATAATCACCTACCAGGGTAGTACTGATACTGAGGATACCGGCCACCGCAATCCCCATCAGGGCGCGGGAACTCAATAGCAGATCCACGCGATCAATGAAAAAGCCCGCGACCCCGGCAAAACCATAGATGCCCAGCATCATTAGCAGCAATTTCTTGCGCCCAAACCGGTCAGCCAGATACCCCATCAGTGGGCTGAACAGGGTAATCATCAGCGCAGGAATAGTGAGGATTAGTTGAATCAACACCTGTGGCTGGTCAGGAAAATGGCGGCTAATTCCCGGCAGCGCAGGCGCGATAATCGCCCCCGACATTACGGTCATGGTGCTGGCAAATAGCAGTACGGCTTTGGTATGGGTTAAACGGTTGATGATCGCTATCCTGGTTAGAAATCGTTGTGAAGCTGATGGCTAAGCATTTTCAAGGGAATGCTGATAGTAGCATGGTTGTTAGCAGGCTATCTAATAATTTTACTATGGATAAAAGGTTAATCAGAACCAAACTGCCTATAGCATACTCACTGAGTAAAAAACTGCCAATTTTTGAATCTTTTTTAACCAGTGTTATTAAGGTACAGCAAATACTTATGTAAATAAAGATATCGTGCAGTGAGGCCAGCCATATCATAAGAGGGACAGCCATTTTAAAAAGAAAAGTGCTGTAATAGTATTGTCTATAAATTTCTCCTTGCCAGAAATTGTGAGTCACTATTGCGATATCTGGCAGTTATATTAACGTAGTTTTTTGTTTGTGGCACTTATTGGAGTTGCCTCGCTCATTTCTTCCAGTTTCGGACATCGTGCAAAGTGATAGTACTATCTTGAGGGTGCGGTATGATCGGCCAGCTGGTAGATAGTAAACCTCGAACTGCAAAGTCTGGAGTGTTAGCGATGTCGTTGGGCGTAGTTATAGGGCCTGTCTCGTCCCACCCCCAGACCCTACAAGCATGCAGAGCAAGACGAACATAGCTTGAGCATATCAAAGCTTTGTTCTTAGAGTTTAAAAATGTAGGTCGTTTGTTGAAATTTGGTGCTTGTGGAAGTAATCCTCCATCCTTCCCCGAGCGAAAAGCATTGTGAATGCTATACTTCCAGTCTTGTTTCTCCAGAAAAAAAATCAATTGATTCTGGTTTTTAGTTCTCGAAAGTAAGTGATGACTCAGGACAACTACGTAGACGTAATTTTGAACTAAGTCTTCGATTGAACGCGGCCTAACTCCACCTATTCGCGCCTCGTGGGCCATTTTATTAGGGCCTACGATAGCAGCATGTGTGAAAGGGCCATTGGTAGCGCGTTGAATTCTACGTGTAATGAAACCGGGTTTCCCCACACAAACTAGAATGTCTCCTACTTGTACTTCTGATATCTTCAGCTCAAGGCGCTCTGAATAGAAAGTTTGGCCTGGAGTTTTAATAGGCAATGTATCCACATAAATATATCTATTGCGTGTCCAAAACCACCATTTTTGAGGTTTGAAATCAGGGCCAGGAAAAGATGGGAACCTAGAAGAGAATTTTTTTGGCTTAGGTTGTATTTTTTTCATTATAAATAAATTTCCAAGTAAAATTTTCAAAGACTTTAAAATGGTCTGAATGGGTGCGAGTTACTCTTTTTCTCTTAGTTCAAAAAGTAACGTGCTTCAGGTTCTTCAGCCTCTTGATTGCTGTCTTATGTGGCCCATTGCTTCTTCTAGATAAGAAGGCGCACTTTCAAAGTTTAACATTATTATGGGTAAGAAAAATATTCATCTTATAGTCTCTATGTTGACTTTATTGTATTTTAATGAGGGCCAATATTTTTAATCTATTCAGTCTGCTGTTTGGCGATTGAATATGATCGAGCGATACTTATTGCCATGACATTAAAACTAATCCAACTCCTTTGAGAATGATATCATTGATAACCTCATCTTTAAGCTTGGCTGAGTTTGTACATAAGGCCTTGCTTGCTATGTTATGCCAATCTGTAATTGGCGTTTCGGTATCGCTCGATTCTTGCCATTTAAACTGGATTAAAGTATGTTCGGTGCTCATATCTGTGCAGTTGTAATCCCCTCTACGTACACCGAACATAAACTGTTATTTAGTTGTTAATTTCACGCAGAATCGTTTCCGCTTGCTCAAGCACAGTTTGCACCGCTTGTTGTGATAGGTCGGGCGGGTAGCCGTATTTTTTCAGGATACGTTTCACTAAAATCCGCATTCGTGCACGGGCGCTTTCTTTCTTGTGCCAATCCACGGTAGCGTTCTTTCGAACCTGCTCCAACAATTCATGTGCAATTAGCCGAAGCTGATCGTTGCCCATTGCTTCAACGGCATGCTGGTTTTGGGCAAGCGCATCGTAAAAGGCTAGCTCTTCATCAGACAGGCCTTCCTCTTCGCCTCTTGCGGCTGACGCCTTCATATCCTTCGCTAGATCTATAAGGGTTTGGATCATATCGACTGTAGAAATGGCGTTCGCATGATAGCGAATCACCGCTTGCTCAAGGCGTTCGCTGAAAGCACGGCTTTCCACCACATTGTGTTTGGCCTTGCTTTTAATCTCGCCATTCAACAGCTTCTTCAGTGCTTCAAGCGCGAGGTTTTTGCGCTCCATCGACTGGACTTCAAGTAGGAATTCATCTGATAAGATCGAAATATCTGGTGCTTTAATACCAGTAGCCTTGAGGATATCGACGATCTCTGCATCTGCCACTGCTTTGTTGACCAGCTGTTCGATAGCAAACTGTTTGGCTTGGGAAGATAGCTTACCCTTGACGGTGGTCTTGGCCATAGCCGCGCGAACTGCCTGAAGGAAACCAACTTCGTTTTTGACTTCACTTGCCAGGTCACTCGATGAAGCCAAAGCGAAGGCCCGTGAAAGCTCAAGCGTTGCATCTTGAAAACGCGAAAGCTCTTTTCTCTTGTCGGCTTCAGCCGTCTTTCGTTGAGCGGCTTTTGTCTGTTGCCCGACGATCCAATCTATCGCATCCCCTAGCGCTTTGAGTCGCTTCTGTGCCATACCCTCAAGTCCAGCTTGGTAATCGTGGCCAGCGAACATAGCGCGTACAACATCAAGCTTTTCAGCAAGCAAAGCGATGGCTTTTTCTTCATCGATGCCGGTTCTTTCACGGTCTGCATCTGAGTATTGCGCTAAGGCATTTTTAAGGTTCTGCGCGATGCCAATATAATCAACTACCAATCCAGCGGGCTTATCGCGGAATACCCGATTAACACGGGCGATAGCCTGCATTAAGCCATGGCCACGCATAGGCTTATCTACATACATTGTGTGCATGCAAGGTGCATCGAACCCTGTTAGCCACATATCACGCACAATCACTAGTTTTAATGGGTCATCAGGATCGCGCGCGCGCTTTGCCAAATCATCACGGCGTTTTTTGTTACCAATATGGTTCTGCCAACTTGCCGGGTCAGAGGCAGAGCCCGTCATAACAACTTTAATAATGCCTGCTTTGTCGTCATCTGAATGCCATTCAGGACGGAGGGCAACAATTGCGTCATAGAGGGCTACACAAATTCGGCGGCTCATGCATACGGCCATGGCTTTACCGCCCAGCGCCTCTGTCCGCGCCTCTAAGTGTTTCACCAAATCTGAAGCAATCTGTTCAAGGCGTTTATCAGCCCCAACTAATGCTTCTACAGTGCTCCATTTAGCTTTAGCCTTTTCCTGATCAGATAACGTTTCATCCTCAAGAATTGCGGCGATTTCTTCGTCGATCTTGGGCTTCTCATCCTCTGCCAGTTCGATTCTAGCTACACGGCTCTCGTAGTAAATTGGCACCGTTGCTTTATCTTCGACTGAGCGTGTAATGTCATAGATATCGACATAATTACCAAAAACTGCTGGTGTGTTCACATCGGCAGCTTCAATTGGTGTGCCGGTGAAACCAATAAAAGACGCATTGGGTAAGGCTTGGCGTACGTAATGGGCGTAGCCGTATTTTCGCTCGCCTGTTTTGACATTAACCTTGGCATTGAGACCATATTGGCTACGGTGTGCTTCATCCGCGATGACAATCACATTGCGCCGGTCGGTAAGAGTGGGAAACCTCTCCTCGTCTTTCTCAGGCGAGAATTTCTGCATGGTTGTGAAAATGACGCCGCCCGATTGTCGCGCTAGCAACTCTCGCAACTCTTCGCGGCTCTCAGCATGTTCAGGCGTTTGTCGGATTAAATCTTTAGTAAGAGCAAATGTCTGAAATAACTGGTCATCCAGGTCGTTGCGATCCGTTAACACTATAAGCGTGGGGTTGTTGAGTTTTGCGTTGCGCACCAATAGTCCAGCGAAGAACGCCATTAGAAACGACTTTCCTGAGCCTTGTGTATGCCAGATTACTCCAATACGGCGGTCACCTTCAGGTGAGGTGGCTTCAATTGCACTGTATAATGCTTTTCGCGCACCATGAAACTGATGATAACCTGCAATGATTTTAAATGACCCTTCGCCCGTATCACCAAATACTGTGAAATCACGCAGCAAGGCCAGAAATCTTTCCTGATCGAATACGCCTTGCAGTAGCGTGACCATTTCCTGGGGACCAGCAGGCGTAAAATCTCCGGTCTCGCCAGTGACCGAGCGCCATGGCATGAAGCGCTCCTCAGTCGCTGTAAGTGAACCGATGCGCGCGAGCAAACCGTCAGAGCTGATCAACACCGCGTTAGTTCGAAACAGCGAAGGGATTTGCTGTTTGTAGGTCTGCAGTTGTGCAAAAGCATTCTCAATGGTTGCCGTCTCGCTGGCGGCACTTTTCAACTCGATCACAGCCACGGGCATGCCATTTAGGAAAACCACCACATCTGGCCGTCGCTTGTGTTTGCCCTCGATCACGGTGAACTGATTTGTAACCAGCCAATCGTTCGCCTGAGGATCGCTATAATCCACCAGCCAGACCTTGTCACCTCGAATCGAGCCATCACCGGTATTAAACTCAACATCAATGCCATTGACCAAGAGTTTATGGATTCGCAGATTCTCTTCGATCAAGCTGTGAGTTTGAACTCCAGTTATCTGCCTAAGTGCGTCACCGCGAGCATCTAGAGGGATTGTCGGGTTTAAACGTGCTATGGCCTCCTCGAGCCGTCTGAGCAGTAGAACCTCTCCATTTGAACTACGTTCTGGCGCTGAACCATCAGGTGCGATCACTTCCGCGCCCAAATAGGTAAACCCCTGCTCTTGTAGAATTTCAAGTGCGGCCTGCTCAACAACTTCTTCGTTTATCATAGCGGGCCACCTTCAAGAGCTACGAGATAATCCTCTATCCATTTATCGTGATCCACATCCTGGTCTTCAACCGGATACCAAATTGGATAGATTTCAGCTTTTTCCAGCTCTGCCGCGCGCCTCTCCCGGCTTGCTTTGCCAGGATCTTGTAGAAAAGCGTAATGCCGGGAGTAGTTGAGCGGAGCATCGGCTTTGATTTGTTGAAGAGCCTTAATATTTCGATCAATGCTCAGGCTGCTACCGAGGAACAGGAAGCTACGATTTGAAGCCAGAAATTCCATCAATCTAGGTAGAGCAGCATCATTTGAATAAGCCTGATCGTACTCGTTGGTAGTTAGGATACGACCATTTGCCGAGTTAGCGTGCCCGTGTAGTTTGAAAAGCGCATGTTGAGAATTCGCTGAGTTTCGCGGCGCGTCTAGGATTTGCTGCCCAGCATAAGTCGTAACGAACTCGTGCCCCTTCTCTTCAAATATTTTCTCTAGTACACGGTCGAAATTTGTTGTTACGCAGCCCAGCTGAAAAAAAAGAGGAAGTAACTGTACAGGCCCTTGCACCTCGAAATACTGACGGTCGAAGTAATTCTCTATCTGCTCGGCAAGCCGGTTTTCATTTTGGGTTTCGCAAATGCATTGGGCTGCGCCTTCATAGTCTCCTGCATTTATAAGCCGCTTAACTGTTTTCAGTAATGCGAGGTCGATTCGCGCAACATCTTCTATGAACTGCCGCCACATCACAAAGCCGCTCGACTTTGACATGCCAGCCCCGACAAAAGGCAAAATCTGTTGGTTAAGTTGCTTTTCTGCCAATCTATTGAAACGTGGTAGGCAACCGTTACTTTCTAACTCCTCCGATACCCTTTGCCGCACAGCCGTTTTATGATCAGCAAGCCATTCGGTAAACTTTGCCTCGTAATCGTTAGGTGCATACACTTTAAATACGTCAGAACTGTCGTATTCAATTCCACCTAGTAAAATAGGCCCTTCAGCATCTAAGGCATCTTTGTAACGATTTTCTAAATAGCCCCTCATGCCACGCCCTCCGCATTCTTCAGGCGGATTTCGCCGGACATGAGTTTGGGAAGCAGGAGGTCTCGGGTGGCAGCAAGGGTTTGGTTTTCTTCGGAATTGCTACGGATTAATGCTCGGAACTGATCAACCAAGTCGGCAAAGGCTTTCCGAGTATTATCGCATCCAAATGAACGCTCAAGCCTGTACACATTATTTCGATTCAAGCCGGGAACTGCTGCATCGGTGTTCATGTTCCCTAACCCTAGGGTTTGGAGCAGGTAATATAAAAAGCTCAGGCGAGTTTTCGGTATTACATAGAAAACAGTATCGATTGCGTAGGAATTCCGATCTTCCCAGTAGAGACTGCCGACGGTGCCTTTGCGTCCGATTATGATAGCAGGGCCAGTTGCTAAAGGAGCATTGTGTGTCCCGATAATGCCGCCAGAGCCGTAGACCGGATAATCGCCATCCACACGGTTTTTCTTTGTTAGAGCTTTGCCATACGCAAGTTCGAGATATTGATCGACACGTTCAAGCTCCCAACCCTGTGGCAGGCCGTCGTCACCGAAGTCGTTGGGAAAGAGAGCTGCGATAGGGGCGGCTGTGGCGGAGTCAGGGAAGAGTCGGCCGAGAATAGCAACAGGGTCGGTTTCGCCTGCGGCCTTGCGGCGGGTGGGACCGAAATCGACGAACCAATCCTGAAATACTGCCCGTGCCATAGCCTCCAACGTCTCATTCATCCGTTGGTTCAACTCGATTTTGGTGTCGAGTGTAACTAGGAACATTCCTATAGATTTCTGCTCATCTAATAGTTTAGGAAAGCGGATAGGCATTGAGCGAAGAGCCTTTTGACTTATGCCAAGTACGGTTGTCCCTGTAGCACGGCTGGCCAAAATATCTTGTTGGGCTCGCGAGGTTAATAAGTAACGGAGGAAGGTGTTGTCCAACTTTCCTTGCTTCCCTCGAAGGCAAACGATTCGCTGGCCAAGCGCAAACTTGGATGTCTCTTCGTCAAGCTGTATGACCTCCCCCATTGGTGCTTCGGTTGTCATCACAACGTCACCGGGCTGCGGAAGGCCACGAGTCATCCATTCTTTGTAGTGCTGCGGTGAGATTGTCTGTTCTATTGGGCGCAGTAAACCAGACGTTTTAACCACCTTTGCTGATAGCACTGGTATTCCGGTGGGTGACTTTTTTGGGCTCTTGCCGCGATAGTCGATGAGAGCTTCGAGGCAAAGCTCGAGCGGTTCTTCTGTCCAACTGCTCATTAGTTAGACCTCAGAAATTTGAGTGCGAATTTTGTTTGTGAGTTCAAGACTAAGTTTGAACTGAGCATCAAGTTCTGTTCGAAGACTGACGATGCGCTCCTTAAACGGCACTCCGTCATCTTCCACATCCGCCGCTCCGACATAGCGACCAGGCGTCAGGATGAAGTCATGTTTGTCACGGATCGTATCCAAGTCGGCGCTGGCGCAGAAGCCGGGTTCATCTTTATACGTTTCATTTGGCGCTTTCGCTCGCCAGCGGTGATAGGTATCTGCAATCTTTTCAATCTCGGACTCATCGAAATCACGTCGCACGCGGTCAACCATATGGCCCATGTTTCGGGCATCGATGAATAGAACCTCACCGCGCCGATCCCGATGCCCATTAGCAGATTTATCGTTGGCTAGAATCCATAGGCAAGCGGGAATCTGGGTAGAGTAGAACAGCTGCCCCGGCAGAGCGACCATGCAATCGACCTTGTCGGCCTCGATCATCGTGCGACGTATTTCGCCCTCTCCCGATTGCTGGGACGACATGGAGCCATTAGCTAGTACCACGCCCGCCGTGCCACGCGGGGTCAAATGGTGCAAAATATGCTGCAGCCAGGCGTAGTTCGCGTTGCCTTTGGGCGGTTTGCCAAATTTCCAGCGGGCATCTTCAGTCAGCCGTTCACCGCCCCAATCTGAGATATTGAAGGGGGGATTGGCTAGGATGTGATCGGCACGTAGGTCGGGGAGTTCATCGCGAATAAATGAGCCCTCGTTGTTCCATCTGATTTCAGCATCGATCCCTTGAACGGCAAGGTTCATCATCGCCAACCGCCAAGTGGTGTGATTGATCTCCTGCCCATAAACCGAAATATCATCCCTCTGTCCACCGTGATCTTCGATGAAGTTTTCAGACTGGATGAACATGCCGCCCGAGCCGCAACAGGGGTCATAAACGCGGCCCTGTTTGGGCTCAAGCATGGAAACCAATGTGCGAACAACCGAGCGTGGAGTAAAGAACTCACCCCCGCGCTTGCCTTCAGAAGAGGCGAAACCCGCCAAGAAGTATTCATAAACACGGCCCAGGAGGTCGCGTGCGTCCTCCTGCTGCTTACGCATATCGATCTTGGAGAATAGGTCTATCAGATCGCCTAACATTTCTTTGTTCAGCGTTGGGCGGGCGTAATTCTTGGGTAGAACGCCTTTTAGCTTTTCATTAGCGGGGACTCGCTCGATCGACTCCATTGCGTCATCAATAATCTTACCAATATTGGGATCGCGTGCGCTATTGCGTAAATGGGTCCAGCGAGCCTCTATCGGCACCCAAAATATGTTTTCAGCGAGGTATTCCTCTGGGTCTTCGGGATCAGCGTACTCGTCTTGGGCAAGCTCGGTGTGATAAGACTCGAAAGCTTCGGAGATATACTTCAGGAAAACGAGACCGAGGACGACGTGCTTATATTCGGAAGGCTCAAGATTGCCGCGCAGTCGGTCGGCGGCTTTGAACAGGTCGGCCTCAAAGCCTAGGTCGGAAGTGCGCAGATCAGACATTAGATTTCCTAATTTATGACGATAGCAAACAGCGCGTCGACATTTAAATAATAATAGGATTTAGCAATAGTGCAGCCATGGCAGTGCGAATGCTGCTGCAACAGCTAAATTAGGCTAACGATTCAGGTTGGCAATATAACAACATATAGGGTGGCTTATGAATATACGCCTAAGCTATATTTTGGCTTACGTAGAAATTCAGGCGAAAGCTTGTTGGGACAACAAATTTGCCTGAGGGGGCATGGCGGGAGAAAGTGTATCGCAGAGCTATCCGTCACTTTGCTAGGTAGTGAGAATGGATGTATATCGACAGCCCCTTCCTTTAGTAGTAGAGCATGTGCGGCAGAGTGTGGAAGGCCTGGTAAGATCAAGAACTTGAGACGGTTGTCACCTATATGTCACCTAGAAAAAGCACAACAAAAAACGGCCACTTGCTGCGTTAGCTAAGTGGCCGTTTTTTCTGGAATTTTTGGTCGGAATAGCAGGATTCGAACCTACGACCTCTGCCTCCCGAAGGCAGCGCTCTACCAAGCTGAGCTATATTCCGAAGGTTGCCGAGCAGTGCTTATCTGTGCTCAACAACGGAGG
>Ga0209345_10003418_pt1 | contig 16385 bp, 13 predicted proteins | sample Cruoilmetagenom7_FD_187294 | JGI IMG/M metagenome (GOLD analysis project Ga0209345, IMG submission 187294) | Oil polluted marine microbial communities from Coal Oil Point, Santa Barbara, California, USA - Sample 7 (SPAdes) (version 2) | ecosystem: Environmental > Aquatic > Marine > Oil seeps ...
TCGGCCTGTTCCAGCGGCAAGGTCCGCGCCAGCCGCGTGTTGCGCGCGATGGGATATGACGACGATGTGGCCAGCGGCGCGATCCGCGTTTCGCTTGGGCCGCAGACGACCGAAGACGAGGTGCTGCGCTTTGCCGAGACCTGGCTGGCCAAGCGCCGCAAATACAGCGCCCGTGCGGCGTGACGGATTCAGACGCGATAGTGACGAGACGCGAACAGGAGTGAAGGCCATGACCACGTTGAAAGAAGAGATCCGCGACGGCGTCGACCGTGAAACGGTGGAAGCCGTACGCGAGGTGGGCAGCACCTACAAACATGGCTGGAACACCGAGATCGAGATGGAATTCGCGCCCAAGGGCGTGAACCCGGACATCGTGCGCCTGATCAGCACCAAGAACGAGGAACCCGAATGGATGACCGAATGGCGTCTGTCGGCGTTCCAGCGCTGGGAGCAGATGGACGAGCCGACTTGGGCCATGGTCAGCTATCCCGAGATCGACTTTCAGGACATCTACTACTACGCCCGTCCGACCAGCATGATCGAGAAGCCCAAGTCGCTGGACGATGTCGATCCCAAACTGCTGGCCACCTATGAAAAGCTGGGTATCCCGCTGAAGGAACAAATGATCCTGGCTGGTGTCGAGGGGGCCGAGGATTATCAGGCCGAGGGCCGCAAGGTCGCGGTGGATGCGGTCTTCGACAGCGTCAGCCTTGGCACCACGTTCCAGAAGGATCTGGAAAAGGCGGGGGTCATCTTCTGCTCGATCTCGGAGGCGATCCGCAATCATCCCGAACTGGTGAAGAAATACCTGGGCAGCGTCGTGCCGCCTTCGGATAACTTCTATGCCACGCTGAATTCGGCGGTCTTCTCGGACGGGTCCTTCGTCTATGTGCCGCCGGGCGTGCGCTGCCCGATGGAGCTTTCGACCTATTTCCGCATCAACGCGGAAAATACCGGCCAGTTCGAACGCACGCTGATCATCGCGGACAAGGGCAGCTACGTGTCCTATCTGGAAGGCTGCACCGCACCCAAGCGTGATACCGCGCAGCTGCACGCGGCGGTGGTCGAGATCATCATCGAGGAAGATGCCGAGGTAAAATACTCCACCGTCCAGAACTGGTATCCGGGCGATGAGAACGGCAAGGGCGGTATCTACAACTTCGTCACCAAGCGCGCCGATTGCCGGGGCGACCGATCCAAGGTGATGTGGACGCAGGTCGAAACGGGGTCTGCCTTGACGTGGAAATACCCGTCCTGCATCCTGCGCGGCGACGACAGCCAGGGCGAGTTCTATTCCATCGCCATCGCCAACAACTACCAGCAGGCCGACACCGGCACCAAGATGGTGCATCTGGGCAAGAACACCAAGAGCCGCATCGTCTCGAAGGGGATCAGCGCGGGCCATGCCCAGAATACCTATCGCGGGTTGGTGTCGATGCATCCCAAGGCGCAGAACGGGCGCAACTATACCCAGTGTGACAGCTTGCTGATCGGTGGCAAATGCGGTGCCCATACGGTGCCTTACATCGAGGTGCGCAACAACACCGCGCGGGTCGAACATGAGGCGACGACATCCAAGGTGGATGACGATCAGCTGTTCTATTGCCGCTCGCGCGGGATGGACGAGGAAGAGGCAGTGGCGCTGGTCGTCAACGGCTTCTGCCGCGAAGTGTTGCAGGCGCTGCCGATGGAGTTTGCCATGGAAGCGCAGCAACTGGTCGCCATCTCTCTGGAAGGCAGCGTCGGCTGAGGCCGGGGGCCTTGGCCCCGCGCGTGGGACAATCGTATGGCATTGGCTGGAAAAACCCTGATAGCGATGCTGGGGGCGCGGCTTGATCTTGCCGCTCCTCTGGCGATCGTCGATGTAGGGGCCAACCCTCTGGGCAAGCCGGTCTACAAACCGTTGCTGAGCGCGGGACTGGCGCATGTCTGGGGGTTCGAACCCAATGCCGCCGCTTTTGCCCGGCTGGAAGGTGCGCCCAACGCCACCTACCTGCCGCAGGCCGTGGGAGCGGGAGGGCCCGCCACGCTGCATGCCTATCCCGCGTCCGAGATGTCGTCGCTCTATCCGCTGAGCGAGAGCGCGATCGGTTATTTGGGGCATTTCCGCAGGCATCTGGGGCAAGAGGAACGGATCGGGATCACGACGCATCGCCTTGATGACATTGCGGATATCGACCGGATCGACCTGCTGAAAGTCGACGCGCAAGGAGCGGAATGCGACGTCATCGGTGGCGCACGGACCAAGCTGGCGCAGGCCGTGATGGTGATCGCCGAGATGCGCTTCTATCGCCTCTATGACGGCGAGCCGATGCTGCATGATCTGGATCGCAGTCTGCGCGACCAGGGCTTTGTGCTGCACCGCTTTCTGCACCAGAAGGCCCGGATGCTGACCCATAGCCAGAAGGGGCGGGTCAATGCCAAGGCGCTGTCGAGCCAGCTGATTGATGGTGATGCGGTCTATATCCGCAGCTTTGAGGATCGGGCCGTCTGGTCTGATTCCCAATTGCGGTCCCTGGCCTTGCTGGCGGCGACGATCGGCAGCCATGATCTGGCCCTTCTGGCGCTGGATACGCTTGTGGCGCGTGGCTTGGCGCGCAAGTCGCTGCCGGGTGCCTATGTCGATCTGCTGCCGCAGGAGCTGCGCGCATGAGAGTGTTCAATCTTTTTTGCAGCGCTGCTTCGGCGGCGCGTGTTCTTGAAGGGTAATGGTATGATCGTGACGACGACCAACAGTATCGAAGGTTATCGCATCACCGACTATCGCGGGATCGTGGTCGGTGAAGCGATCACGGGTGCCAATGTGGTGCGCGATATCTTTGCGGGTATCACCGATATTATCGGCGGCCGTTCAGGGGCTTACGAGTCGAAGCTTCAGGATGCGCGCGACACGGCCCTGCTTGAGTTGCAGCAAAAGGCCGAGCGCGCCGGTGTCAATGCCGTGGTAGGCGTCGATCTGGATTACGAGGTGGTCGGGCAGTCGATGCTGATGGTCAGCGCCTCGGGCACAGCCGTCGTGGTGGAACGCACATGACCGCCGCCGCGATGACACGCCCGGAACTGACCATGCCCGCGCCCGAAGCTGCGGTGATCCGCGAGGCTTATGCCAAGGCGGATGTGATCCTTGAATTCGGGTCCGGCGGGTCCACCGTGGTGGGCGCCGAGGCGGGCAAGCGCGTGACCTCGGTCGAAAGCGACAAGGCCTGGGCGCAGATGATGCGTGACTGGTTCGCGGCCAATCCGCCGGCCGGGGAGGTCGATATCATCTGGTCCGATATCGGGCCGACCAAGGAATGGGGGCATCCTGTCGATGACAGCGGGTGGAAAGGGTTCGCCCGCTATCCGCTTGAGGTCTGGGACCTGCCGGATTTCCAGCATCCCGATGTGGTGCTGGTGGATGGCCGTTTCCGGATGGGCTGCGTCCTCGGGGCGGCCTTCCGGATCACCCGCCCGATCCCTGTCTATTTTGACGATTACGCCAATCGGCCACGCTATCACCAGATCGAGACGTTTCTGGGCGCGCCGACCGAGATCGTGGGCCGGATGGCCCGTTTTGACCTGACACCGATGCCTGTTCCGGCCGACCGGCTGCTGCAGGTGATCACTCTGATGACACGACCCTGAGCGCGGCTCTGGGGCAAAGGAATACGAAAGGAAGAAAGATGCTGGAAATCAAGAATCTGCACGTCAAACTTGAAGCCGAGGACAAAGCCATCCTGAAGGGTGTGGACCTGGTGATCGAGCCCGGTACCGTGCATGCGATCATGGGGCCGAACGGGTCGGGCAAGTCGACGCTGTCCTATGTGCTGTCGGGGCGTGACGGCTATGAGGTGACGGATGGCAGCGCGACGCTGGAAGGGGCCGACATCCTCGAGATGGAACCCGAAGAGCGTGCGGCCGCTGGCCTGTTTCTGGCGTTCCAGTATCCGGTCGAAATTCCCGGCGTGGGCAACATGACCTTCTTGCGCACGGCCGTGAACGCGCAGCGCAAGGCGCGCGGGCAGGACGAAATGAGCGCCGCCGATTTCCTCAAGGTGATCCGCGAGAAGGCCAAGACGCTGCATATCGACGCCGACATGCTCAAGCGGCCCGTAAACGTGGGCTTCTCGGGCGGCGAGAAGAAGCGCAACGAGATTCTCCAGATGGCGATGCTGGAGCCGAAGATGTGCATTCTGGATGAGACGGATTCGGGTCTGGATGTGGATGCGATGAAACTGGTCTCGGACGGGGTGAACGCGCTGCGCGACGCGGGGCGGTCCTTCCTGGTTATCACACATTATCAGCGGCTTCTGGACCATATCAAACCCGATGTGGTGCATATCATGGCTGATGGTCGCATCATCAAGACGGGCGGTCCCGAGCTGGCGCTTGAGGTTGAACAGAACGGTTATGCCGATCTGCTGGCCGAAGCGGAGGCGGTGTGATGGCACGGGTGGAACTGAAACAGGACGCGACCGAGGCGCGGATCGCGGCGCTCACCATGCCGTCGGGCGGGAAATGGGCCATGTCGGTGCGCGCGGATGCGCTCGCCCGGCTGCGCGCCATGGGCTTGCCCGCGCGGCGCGATGAATACTGGCGCTACACGCGGCCTGACACGCTGACAGCGCAGGACGCCCCTACAGCGGCCTTGTTCGATGGCAAGGAGCCGCCGGTCTTTGACGCCGTGGACCGTCTGCGGATCGTCTTTGTCGATGGCGTTTTCGATGCCGCGGCGAGCGACGACCTGAGCATGTCCGGTGTCGAGATCGACCGTCTGGAAACGGCGGCGCAGGCTGATATCCATTGGGCCAAGGACCTGTATGGCGTGCTTGAGGCGCGTGGACAGAAACCTGTGGATCGTCCCTTGGCCGCGCTGAACAGCGCCTTTGCCAGCGATGGCGTGTTGATCCGGGTCACCGGCAAGGTCGCGAAGCCGATCAGCCTGATTTATGTCCATAAATCAGAATCTTCCGACGCGATCCTTCATCATGTTGTCAAACTTGAGCAGGGCGCGTCGCTGACCCTGCTGGAAAACGGCCCGGCCGCCGCGCGCTTCAACAAGGTGTTGGAGGTCGAGGTTGCGGACGGGGCCCAGTTCCACCACGTGCGGGCACAGGGGCGTGACCACGAGCGCCGCGCCGCGACGCATATCTTTGCCCGTCTGGGATCGGAGAGCCTGTTCAAGTCCTTCACCCTGACCGTCAACGGGATGCTGACCCGCAACGAGGCCGTGATCGAGATGACCGGCGATGATGCGGTGGCCCATATCGCGGGCGCCGCGATGGGGGACGGGGCCTTCCACCATGACGATACCGTGTTCGTGACCCATGACGCCCTGCGCTGCGAAAGCCGCCAGGTGTTCAAGAAGGTGCTGCGCAACGGTGCCGTGGGTGTGTTCCAGGGCAAGATCCTGGTCAAGGAAGGCGCGCAGAAAACCGATGGCTACCAGATCAGCCAGTCGCTTTTGCTGGATGGCGACAGCCAGTTTCTGGCCAAGCCCGAGCTTGAGATCTATGCCGATGACGTGGCCTGTTCGCATGGGTCGACCTCGGGGGCGATCGACATGGACGCGCTCTATTACCTGCGGTCGCGAGGCGTGCCGCACAAGGAAGCGACCGATCTGCTGGTCCTGTCCTTCCTTGCGGAAGCGGTCGAGGAGATCGAGGATGAAGGCTTGCGCGACGAGATCGTCAGCCGTCTGACCGGCTGGCTGGCCCGCAGGGGGGGCTGATGTCGGTCACGACCGATATTGTCGCCACCTATCGGGGGCCGGGTCGCGTTGTGTCGCGATTGCTTGCGGCAGGCCAGCGTGAGGATCGCGCGCTGGTCATGCTGCTGGGCGGCTGTGCGGTGATGTTCATCGCGCAATGGCCGCGACTGGCCCGACAGTCCTACCTGTCCGGCGAGGATCTGCAGATGCTGTTGGCAGGGTCGCTCTTTGGCGTTGTGTTCTTTCTGCCGCTTGTTCTTTATGCGGTGGCGCTGCTCAGCCACGGTGTGATCCGGCTGTTCGGCGGCCGGAGCACCGGGTTCAGCGCGAGGGTTGCGCTGTTCTGGGCCTTGCTGGCCGCAAGCCCGCTGATGCTGCTCTGGGGGCTTGTCGCCGGGTTCATCGGCGAGGGGCACCAATTGACATTGACCGGAGCGATATGGCTGATGGCCTTTCTCTGGTTCTGGATTGCCGGACTGAAACAGGCCGGTTGGGGAGAGACCCGATGACGCTGAACGATCTTCCCGCTCTTGCGATGGATACGCTGCGCGACCCGCGCGCCACGGCCGAGCGGCTGATCGCGCTCGATCTGGGGTTGCCCACGCTCTGGACGGCGCTCGCGCTGGGGGCGGTGCTGAATACCATGCTTTTCAGCGTGAACATGATGATGTTTCCCACCACGTTTCCGCTGCCGGGCCTGTTCTCGAACCCGATCCTTTACGCAATGGGCATGGCCGGCGGCATGGTCATCACCATGCATCTGCTGACCTGGGTCGGCGGTATGATGGGCGGGCAGGGCAGGCTGGCCGATGTGACGGTGGTGCTGGTGTGGCTGCAATACATGCGCCTGGCGGCGCAGGCGGTGCTGCTTGTCATGACCATGCTGGTGCCTGCGCTGGCGCTGATGGCGACACTGGTCGTGGCCTTCTACAGCCTCTGGCTCTTGTTGAACTTTCTGGATGTGGCGCATCGCCTCGGGTCGTTGGGCAAAAGCGCACTGGTGCTTGTCTTCTCGGTCCTGGGCATCACCATTGGCCTGTCGATCCTGATCGCGCTGATCGGGGCCCCTGTCACGGAAATGAGCTGAAGCCATGTATGATGTCGAAAAGATCCGCGCCGATTTTCCGATCCTGTCCCGGCAGGTGAACGGCAAGCCGCTGGTCTATCTGGACAACGGCGCCTCGGCGCAGAAACCCAAGGTCGTGATCGACGCGATCACGCAGGCTTATTCCCATGAATATGCCAATGTGCACAGGGGTCTGCACTATCTGTCCAACCTGGCCACCGACAATTACGAGCGGGTGCGCGGGATCGTGGCCCGCTTTCTGGGGGCCGCCTCCGAGGAAGAGATCGTCTTCAATTCGGGCACGACCGAAGGCATCAACATGGTCGCCTATGGCTGGGCCATGCCGCGGATGCAGGCGGGCGACGAGATCATCCTGTCGATCATGGAGCATCACGCCAATATCGTGCCCTGGCACTTCCTGCGCGAACGGCAGGGTGTGGTCATCAAATGGGTCGATGTCGATGCCACTGGCGCGCTTGACCCGCAGGCCGTGCTGGATGCGATCACCCCGCGCACGAAGCTCATCGCGGTGACGCATGTGTCCAACGTCCTGGGCACTGTCGTGGATGTGAAGACGATCTGCGACGGCGCGCGCGCGCAGGGCGTGCCGGTTCTGGTGGATGGATCGCAGGCGGCCGTGCATATGCCGGTGAATGTGCAGGAGATCGGTTGCGATTTCTATGCCGTCACGGGGCACAAGCTTTATGGTCCGTCAGGGTCGGGGGCCATCTATGTGCGCCACGACCGCATGGCCGAGATGCGCCCCTTCATCGGTGGTGGCGACATGATCCGCGAGGTGACGCGCGATACCGTCACCTACAACGACCCGCCGATGAAGTTCGAGGCGGGCACGCCCGGCATCGTGCAGACCATCGGTCTGGGGGTGGCGCTGGAGTACATGATGGGGCTGGGGATGGACAATATCGCCGCCCATGAACGCGCTTTGCGTGACTATGCGCGCACCCGTCTGGATGGGTTGAACTGGATTTCCGTGCAGGGGACCACACCCGACAAGGCGGCGATCTTCTCTTTCACCATGGACGGTGCGGCCCATGCCCATGACATCTCGACCATCCTTGACAAGAAGGGCGTCGCGGTACGCGCGGGGCAGCATTGTGCAGGGCCGCTGATGGAGCACATGGGCGTCAACGCGACCTGCCGCGCCTCGTTCGGGCTCTACAACACCGAGGCTGAGGTGGATGTGCTGATCGACGCGCTGGAACTGGCGCACGAGCTCTTCGCCTGACACGGGCAGCGGCGCGCGCCAAATAGCGGTTGCGGGACCGCGCGCTTTGTCCTATTTCACCCGCAGACGCACCCGTAGCTCAGCTGGATAGAGCGCTGCCCTCCGAAGGCAGAGGCCGCAGGTTCGAATCCTGCCGGGTGCGCCAATTTTCCTTGAAATTCAGTGTCGGGATTGTCCTGTCTCTTCCGTATTGCGGGCAGGTCTTGCCGGGGGCTGTCATCGCGTCTGCGCGGTCTTGGCCGGCTGGGACCCGTGATGCGCCATTTTTGCGACCCGCAATCCGGTCCGGCGGGTTGACAGGCCCGGCGCCGCATCCCTATCGTAACCGCATAGCGAAATGAAATTCCGCAACTTCGGTTCATCACTGTGCAAAGACAGTGCCGAAGTCAGGGGAAGGAAAGAATTTTCGCCGTAAAACAGGGAGGACTTCATGAAACCGATTCTCGCCGCAGTCGCGGCATTTTCACTGTCGGCCGGTCTGGCCAGCGCACAAACCTTCGAACTGCCCAGCCAGCTGTCGTGGACAGCCTATGACACCGGTTCCGCGGGTTACAACCAGGCGGTCGCCGTCGGTGCCGCGCTGCAGGACGCAGCGGGCATCAACCTGCGCGTGCTGCCGGGCAAGAACGACGTGTCGCGGACCGAGCCGCTGCGCCAGGGGCGCGTGCAGTTTTCGGCCACCGGCGTGGGCGGCAGCTTCATGGCGCAGGAGGGCGCGTTCGACTTCGGAGCCGAGAACTGGGGGCCGCAGCCGGTCCGCGTTCTGCTGGCCAATAACGGCGGCGCGATCAACCTCGCCGTGGGCGTGGCAGGCGATCTGGGGATCGAGACCTATGCCGACCTCAAGGGCAAGCGCGTGGCTTATATCGTGGGTGCGCCCGCGCTCAACGTGAATACCGAGGCCTATCTGGCCTATGGCGGGCTGACCTGGGATGACGTGACGCGCGTCGATTTCGGCGGGTTCGGTGCAAGCTGGACCGGGCTGATCGAAGGGCAGGTCGATGCCGCCTTCGCCGCCACCAACTCTGGCAACGCCTATGAGGCGGCCGCCGGTCCGCGTGGTCTCTTCTGGCCGCCGATCGACCCGGAAAATGCCGAAGGTCTGGCTGCGATGCAAGAGATCGCCCCATTCTTCCTGCCCAACAAGGCGCGCGTGGGGGCCAATATCGACGGCACCGACGGCTATCAGGGGGCGGGCTATCCCTATCCGGTGCTGGTGGCCACGGCAGAGACTGAAACCGATCTGGTCTATAACATGACCAAGGCGATGGTCGAGCTGTTCCCGGCTTATGATGGCAAGGCCCCCGGTATCGGTGGTTGGGCTCTGGACAAGCAGGAAATGGAATGGGTGGTTCCCTACCATGAAGGCACGATCCAGTACTTCAAGGAAGTGGGCGTCTGGACAGACGAGGCACAGGCCAACAACGACCGTCTGATCGAGCGTCAGGCCGTGCTGAAGGCCGCCTGGGATGCGCTGAAGGCCGAAGCTCCCGCCGACTGGGAGGCTGCATGGTCCGAAACGCGCCGCAAGGCGCTGGCCGACAACGGGTTCGAGGTCGTTTTCTGAGACCCTGACCATTGATCTGCCCGGCGCGCCGCCACAGGCCGCCGGGCAGAAACCAGTTTCATCGCGATCCGCCAGCCGCATCCCCGTACGCCGGGGATGAGGCTGGTGCGATAGCGCGACAATGCCCCAGACAGACCAAGGAAAGCCCATGAGCGTCGAAAAACCCTCAGCCCCCGGCGGTGATACACCTGCTTTCGAGCAGGTTGCGATAGACGGTTCCACACCTGCGGAACGGATCGGAGGGCTGGCGCGCTGGGTCGTGATCCTGGGCACGTTGGCCGGTCTGGTGCTGGTGGTGAACCAGTTGTTCAACCTGCAAGCCTTCGGGATCGTGCTGATCGACGGGCGGTATCTCTATCTTCTGGGCGGGCTGTTTCTGGCGCTCAGCTTCCTGATCTTCCAGATCGGTGGAGGCAAGGGCGGGGTGCCCTCGCTTCTGGATTGGGGTCTGTTCGCTGTGGCGCTTGGCTGTACCGCCTACCTTGGCCAGACCGCGCAGCAGAACCTGTCGCAGGGGTGGGAATATGCCGCGCCGACAATGGCGCAATATGTGGCGGTGGCCTTCTTCTTTCTGGTGCTCGAGGCGACCCGGCGCGCGGGCGGTCTGGTGCTGTTTGCGATCGTGACGCTCTTTGCGTTCTATCCGACCTTCGCGGGCCATATGCCTGACCCCTTCACCGGCTTCCAGAGCACCTTCCTGCAAACCGTGCCCTATCACATCTACTCCTCGGAGAGCAGCTTCGGCATCCCGATGAAAGCCTTCGGCGGGGTGGTGATCGGCTTCATCCTGTTTGGTGCAGTGTTGCAACGCACAGGCGGCGGCCAGTTCTTCAACGATCTGGCACTGGGTCTGGTGGGCGGTTATCGCGGCGGGGCGGCTAAGGTGTCGATCTTCGCCAGCGGTTTCATGGGGTCTATGTCGGGCTCGGTCATCTCGAACGTGCTGACCACGGGGGCGGTGTCGATCCCGGCCATGCGCAAGACCGGCTTTTCCGCCAAGACAGCCGCCGCGACCGAGGCCTGCGCCTCGACCGGTGGTGTCCTGATGCCGCCGATCATGGGGGCCACGGCTTTCGTGATGGCCTCGTTCCTGTCGCGCCCTTACGTCGATATCGCATTGGCGGCGGCGATCCCCAGCCTGCTGTTCTACTGGGGTCTTTTCACGCAGATCGACGCCTATTCCGCGCGGCGCGGCCTGCGCGGTCTGCCCAAGCCTGACCTGCCGGTGCTGCGCGATGTGATGAAGGAGGGCTGGCCCTATATCTTCGTCTTCGCGCTGCTGCTCTTCATGATGATCGGGCTGCGCCGCGAAACTTCGGCCCCGTTCTATGCCACGGCTTTGCTTTTGGTCGTGAACCAGTTCCGCGCCAGCCACCGGCTGGACCTGCAACGCCTGTCCAACATGATTGTCGGTGTCGGGATGGGACTGGCCGAACTGACCGCCATCCTGCTGGGTGTCGGTCTGATCGTCGGTTCCTTCTCGGCCACGGGTCTTGCGGGCACGCTGGTGAACGAGCTGGTCTTCATCGCGGGCGACAATACGCTTGTGCTGGTGCTGATGGGCGCGGTCACGGCCTTCATCTTTGGCATGGGGATGACGGTCACGGCCTGCTACATCTTCCTCGCCGTCGTGCTGGCCCCGGCGCTGGAGGCTGGCGGTTTGAACCAGTTGGCGGTGCATCTCTTCATCCTTTACTGGGGCATGGTCAGCTTCATCACGCCTCCTGTGGCGTTGGGGGCCTTTGCCGCCTCGACCATGGCGGGATCGAATCCCATCGCCACCGGGTTCGAGGCGATGCGCCTGGGCGGCGTGATCTACATCATGCCCTTCTTCTTCGTGCTGAACCCCGCGCTGGTCGGGCAGGCCCCGGCATGGGAGGTGGCGGTGGCCCTGTCCTGCGCGATGGTGGGCGTGCTGATGATCTCGGCCTCGTTGCAGGGCTATGTCAGCCTTGTCGGACCGATCCGGGGGGCGATGGCCCTGCCGCTGCGACTGATGCTGTTCATCGGCGGCGTGCTGATTGCCAAGCCCAAGACCGAGTTGCTGGCCCTCAGCTATGGGGCGTCTTTCCTTCTGGGGTTGGCGATCTGTGCCCTGCCGCTGTGGGTTGCATGGCGCGCACGGCTTGCGGAGCCGCAAACGGCCTGACAAGGTCCGACTTCAGGACCGATCGCAGAACCGGAAGACCCAGATGATCCCGATTAACCCGCCATCCTCCGGCACACCGCCCGAACGCAGTATCGTCGAGGTGATCCGCGCACATGCCAAGGCCCATCCTGACAAGCTGGCCCTTGTCTGCGGGCCGACCCGGCTGACATGGGGAGCTTTCGACGCGGGTATCAACCGTGTCGCGAACCTGCTTCTGGGGCAGGGGATGCAAAAGGGCGACCGCATCGCGATCCTGTCGCCCAATTCCGCCGATTACGCGCTGCTCTTCATGGGTATCCTGCGCGCAGGGGGCTGTGTGACGCCGCTGTCCTCCATGGCCTCGTCCGAGGCGTTGGAGAAGATGCTGGTCGATTGCGAGGCCCGCGCGATCTTCGTGGCCGAGCCCTATCTCGGTCTGGTGTCGGGTTTCCTGCCGGATATGGCGATCACCCGCTATGCGATGGATTTCACGGCGCCGGGCTATCTTTCCATGGCGCAGGGGCTTGCGGATGCGCCGACCAGTGATCCGATGATTCCCATCGCGCTGACCGATGCCTTCAACCTGATCTATTCCTCGGGCACCACCGGCACGCCCAAGGGGATCTTGCATGATCACTGGATGCGCGCGGCGCAGATGGACCGGGTCACGCCCAATGGCTATGACGACAACGCGCGCACGCTGATTTCCACACCGCTCTATTCCAACACCACCATCGTGTCCTTCATACCGACGCTGTTCGGAGGGTCGACGGTGCACTTGATGCCCAAGTTCGACGCGCGCGACTATCTGCGCATCGTCGCGGCGGAACGGATCACCCATACGATGCTGGTGCCTGTGCAATACAAGCGCATCATGGAGGTGCCGGATTTCGACAGCTTCGATCTATCCTCGATGCGGGTGAAATTCTCGACCTCGGCCCCGCTGCGTGCCGATGTGAAGGCCGATGTGCTGGCACGCTTTCCCGGCAAGCTGATCGAATACTACGGATCGACCGAAGGCGGCGGGGTGACTGTTCTGGTCGCGGATGAATATCCCGACAAGCTGCACACCGTGGGCAAGCTGGCTCCCGGCAACGATATCCGTCTGATCGATGCCGAGGGGCGTGAAGTCCCGCAAGGGCAGGTGGGCGAGATCTGCGGGCGCGGTCCCACGATGATGGCGGGCTATTATGGTCGCGACGACCTGACACGCGACTACATCTGGCGCAACGAGGCCGGAGATGTCTATTTCCGCTCGGGTGACATGGGCCATTTCGATGCGGACGGGTTTCTGATCCTGTCGGACCGCAAGAAGGACATGATCATCTCGGGGGGCATGAACATCTATGCCAACGATCTGGAACTTGTGTTGCTGGCCGATCCGGACGTGACAGATGCCGCCGTGATCGGTGTGCCGTCCGAGGCCTGGGGCGAGACACCCTACGGCCTTGTCGTGCTGCGCTCCGGTACGACCCGGACGCTGGATGACATCCGCGCCGCCGCCAATGACAGGTTGGGTAAAAGCCAACGGCTGTCGGGGCTTGAGGCGCGCGAGACGCTGCCACGCAGCACCATCGGCAAGATATTGAAACGCGAATTGCGCGCGCCCTTCTGGGCAGACGTGCGGACCTGACTGGAAAGGCAAGACATGACCAACCCCAACGATCCCGCCATGAACGGCGCTGAAAGCCTTGTGCATACGTTGCTGGCGGCAGGGGTGGATACCTGCTTTTCCAACCCCGGCACCTCCGAGATGCATTTCGTGGCCGCCCTCGACCATATCCCCGGGATGCGCTCTGTCCTGACCCTGCAGGAGGGCGTGGCGACCGGCGCTGCCGATGGCTATTACCGGATGGCGGGCAAAGTGGCCTGCACGTTGCTGCATCTGGGGCCGGGGCTGGCCAACGGGTTGTCGAACCTGCACAACGCCAAAAAGGCCGGGTCCGGTGTGCTGAACATCATCGGCGAACATGCCGACACCCATATCACGCTGGATGCGCCGCTGACCTCGGACATTCAGGGGATCGCGCGGCCTGTGTCGCATTGGGTCCATACGTCTACGGATGTGGCCAATCTGGGCCGGGATGCCGCGCAGGCGGTGCAGGCGGCCAATACCGCGCCGGGACAAGTGGCGGCGCTGATCCTGCCCTCTGACACCGCATGGACGGAAGGCGGCGTCGTGGCCGCGCCGCTGCCCGCCGTGCCGCGCCCGGATTTCGACCAAAGCCAGCTTGAGGCGGCAATTGCCGCGCTCTCTGGCCCTGACAGCCTGCTGCTATTGGGCGGCGCTGCGCTGACCGAGGCCAATCTTGATCTTGCCGGGCGCATCAGCGCCGCCACCGGCTGCGCGCTCTTGTCGGAATGGGCCAATGCGCGGATGGATCGCGGGGCAGGGCGGGTCAGTGTTGCCCGCGTCCCTTATCCCATTGATATCGCGTTGAAGGTGCTGGCGCCCTACAAGCGCATCGTTCTGGTCGGGGCCCGCGCGCCCATCGGCTTTTTCGCCTATCCCGGCAAGCCCGCCGTGCTGACGGCTGGGGGGGCGCAGATCATCAATCTGGCGGATACAGGCGCGGATCTGACCGGAGCGCTGACGGCGCTCTGTGACGGCACCGGCGGCAGTGACAAGGCCCCCGCCCATGTGGCCGAGGCGGCTGTGCCCGCGCGACCCTCCGGTCCGCTCGATCCTGACAACATCGCGTTGGTTCTGGGGCGGACCATCCCGCAGGATGCGGTGATCGTGGACGAATCCGTGACCACCGGGCGCGGGTTCTTCAAGGCGACGGAAGGTGCGCCGCGTCATGTCTGGCTGAACAACTGCGGCGGCTCGATCGGCTATGGCATGCCCGTTGCCATCGGGGCGGCCATCGCCGCGCCCGAGCGCAAGATCATGGCCCTGACCGGCGACGGATCGGCCATGTATACGCTGCAGGCCCTCTGGACCATGGCGCGCGAGAACCTTGATATTACGGTGGTGATCTTTGCCAATCGCAGCTACCGCATCCTGCGGGGCGAGCTGACGAATGTCGGTGTCGGCAATCCCGGCCCGCGCGCCATCGACATGCTGTCCCTGGACAGGCCAAATCTGGATTGGGTGCAGATGTCGCGCGGCATGGGGGTCGAGGCCGAAGCCGTGACAGATTGCGCCGGGCTGGAGGCGGCCCTTGAAGCGGGGCTGGCGAGTTCCGGCCCCTATCTGATCGAAGCGATCTTCTGAGGCGCTGACGCCTCAGTAGCTTTCGGCTCCGATCAGGCGGTCGATGGGCGCATAGTTGTCGGTCAGCACGATGGGATTGCGCGCGGCCTTGAGCTGCGCCTGGGCCTGCGCCGGGATGCGCGCGAAGGTGATCGGCGCGGGCGACAGGCCTTGGAGCATGTCCACATCGGTCGGGCTGAAACCAGCAGCGATGATGTTGATCATCCGCTCGCCGGGGTCGGGGCGGCGTGCCTCGGTCCAGATCTCGACATGGGGAAAGACCTGCTCCAGCGTGTGGACCAGCGACATCAGCGCGATCATCCGGTCGGCGTGGTCGATGACATTCATCAGGAACACGCCATCCTCGGTCAGGTGGTCGCGCACCAGCGTGAAGAACTCCTGCGTCACCAGATGGGCTGGCACGGCAATATCGGTGAAGGCGTCGCCGACGATGACGTCATAGCGGCTGCCATCGGTGCGCAGTGCCGCGCGGGCGTCCTGATTGAGAATGCGCGTGCCTGCCGGGTCGAACCAGAAATCGCGGATCGCCACTGCGGTCACCGTGGGGTCGATCTCGGCCACGGTCACCTGCGGGCGCGGCTCCATCGTGGACCATTTGCGCGGCACGGTGAAGGTTCCGCCGCCGATGAAGAAGGCCGAGAAATCGGTGCCGCCCATGCGTTCGCGCGCCAGCAGGTCCAGCAGGGCGGCATGATCGTAGAAGATCACTTCGGGCAGATCGCGGGCCGAGACGCCATGCACCAGATGGTCAAGCACCATCAGCCGCACCGGGCTGTTGGGGTCGGACGAGACATCTTCGACACGGATGCAGAAATAGTCACTCTCTTCGGTGCAGGGCGAGGGCTGGGCGATGGTGGCCCCCGCAAGGAGAAGCCCGACAAGCGTGGCCAGGGCGGCCATCAGTATCCCAGAGGGATCGCCTGCCCGCCGCGCCAGCCATAGCAGCAGAAGTGCCGCAATCAGATAGCAGACCGTGACCAGCGCGAGCGTGCCGACCGATCCCAGCCACGCCACAAAGACGAAGCCCGCCAGCAACGTGCCCGCGATGGCCCCGATGGCGCCCGAGGCGAACATCGCCCCCAGCGCGCGCCCCGATTGGTCAGGCGCTGCGGCGACCGAGATTTGCGCCAGCACCGGCGCAGGGATTCCCGCAAAGAACGAGGGCAGGAAGAACGCGATCATGCACAGCGCCACGATGGCACCGATCGGGTTCGAGATATGCGGCAAGAGGATGTCGGCCCCGCTGCGCAGCACGAAAACCGCCAGCGCCGTGGTCAGGCCCGCGCCCAGCATCGACCATCCGGTCCAGAGCAGCGCGCGCGGGGCCTGCATTTCGGCGATGCGGCCACCGGCCCAATGCCCGACCGAGAAGCCGGCCAGAACCACGGCGATGATCGACGTCCATGTGTAGAGAGACATGCCGACATAGGGCGCAAGCATCCGGCCCGCCACGATCTCAACCACAAGCGAGG
>Ga0209345_10003419_pt1 | contig 16384 bp, 14 predicted proteins | sample Cruoilmetagenom7_FD_187294 | JGI IMG/M metagenome (GOLD analysis project Ga0209345, IMG submission 187294) | Oil polluted marine microbial communities from Coal Oil Point, Santa Barbara, California, USA - Sample 7 (SPAdes) (version 2) | ecosystem: Environmental > Aquatic > Marine > Oil seeps ...
CGTCGCGGCGCGGCTTGCTGAATCATCAGATGAATCGCAGGCCGCTGCCGCGATTTATGCGGAAAGCCTGAAAGAGCAACCCGACAACGAACTGCTCGCCGGCAAAGCCTTTGTCAGCGCCATTAACGCGGGTGATTTTGATCTCGCGGTGAAAGCCGTCCGGACGCTGCAGTTGCGTGGCAAAGCGGATCCGGAAATGCCACTGGTGCCTTTTGCTGCGGCCTTTGCACAGCGCGACTGGAAGGGAGCCGATCTTGCGATCGTCGAACTGGAAGCGCTCAAGAATTTCGCGTTCATGCAACCCTTCCTCGAGGCTTGGCTGGCAACCGCGCGAGGGCGGGATGGTGGTGCGACGCTCTCGCTGGCGCAGACCGACATGACCGCCAAATATTATCTTGAAGAACAGGCCGTATTAAACCGGCTCGCGAACCGTCAGGAACGCGAAGCGGTCAGCCTGCTGGCCGGACTGGTCAAACGGGATGAACCGCGGATGGGGCCGCTACGGGTTGCGGCGGCGCGGCATTTCTGGGCGAATAATGACCCGGCAACGGCGAAAGAAATTCTGGAATCACAATCAACGGGACCGGAACGGAAATTGCTGGAGCAAATTGACGCCGGTCAAAAAAAGGGTGTCGCACAAAAGATCACACCATCGCTCGGTCTTGCCTTTCTTTTTGAGCGACTATCGAATGATCTGCTAGAACAGCGCGCCGATTTTCTGTCCCAGGTCATGGCGCAGGCGGGCGCACGGATTGCGGGCAAGTCGGACTATGCATATCTGACACTGGGCCGGGCCTATGCCGGGGCAGGAAACCATGACATGGCGGTAGCCGAATTTGCGCGGATACCCGTTGAAAGCCCCTATTATCTGGTGGCATTAAGTTCACAGATCGCCAGCCTCGTCGGAGACAGGCATTATGATCGGGCCCTCGCTCAGCTCGACAGGGCGTTACAATATAGTCCTGATGCTCCTGAACTATACATATTAAAGGGCCAGTCGCAGCAGGCACGGGGAAATTTTACAGCAGCGGCAAAATCATTTGAATCCGCCGTATCGCTGGGTGAAAAGCTGCAGCTATCCAATCTGACTTTGGCCGGTTACTGGCTTGCTTTGGGCAGCGCACAGGAGCAGGCGGGGATTTGGCCGGAGGGCTTGCAATCCCTGCAGAAAGCCAATGAATTGCTGCCCAATTCGCCGACGATCCTGAACTATCTGGGCTATGCCCAGCTTGAACGGCGCGAGAATGAGGAAGAAGCGATTGCGGCGATCAAGCAGGCGCACGAAATGCGCTCGACATCACCGGCGATTACGGACTCCCTCGGTTGGGCCTATTTCATCACCGGTGACCATGACCGGGCCGTTAGCTATCTGGAGAGCGCCCTCGAAGGCCAGCCAGCGGATCCGACGATCAACGAACATCTCGGGGATGCCTACTGGACCGTCGGACGGCTCTATGAAGCGCGCTACGCCTGGAGATCGGCAAAATTATTTGCCGAGGACGAGGATTCGCAGCGTCTCGCCCAAAAAATTGACATCGGTCTGACCCCCGACCTTGTATCGCCCTGATGTCTCATCCAGTTCCGGGTATGACGAACAGCGAAACAGCCTATGCAAAGATAAATCTGGCCCTCCACGTTCGCAGAAGACTGCCCGATGGCTATCATCGAATCGAAACAATCTTTGCTTTTCTTAATCAGGGCGATCAGATTTCGGTTGAGGCGGGCGATGGTCTGGGTCTGGAAATAAGCGGGCCTTTTGGCGAAGGGCTGAGCAAAACGGACAATCTTGTCTTGCAGGCGGCCCATCGTCTTGCCGAAGTGTCTGACGTGACGCACGGTGCACGCCTTCATCTCGACAAGCGGTTGCCGGTTGCGTCGGGTATCGGCGGCGGGTCGGCGGATGCCGCCGCAACATTGCGGTTGCTGAACCGGTTCTGGGGACTGAACCATTCCGTTGCCGCTCTGGCCGATCTCGCAAAACCGCTGGGTGCCGATGTCCCTGCCTGCGTGCTGAGCCAGACGTGCAGCGGCACCGGGATAGGCCATGATCTCACGGTGATCCCGGACGACGGCCTGCGACCCTGCAGCATATTGCTGATCAACCCGATGGTCGCGGTCTCCACAGCGGAAATTTTCGCTGCCTGGGATGGTCGCGATCGTGGTGGTCTGGGGGAGGGTGACATTCTGTCCGTTTCCCGGAATGGCCGAAATGATTTGGAAGCCCCGGCCATAGCGCTGGTGCCGGTTCTGACCGAACTGCTGCAAATGCTTGAGGAAGAGAAGCCGATATTGGCGCGAATGTCAGGCTCCGGCGCGACCTGTTTTGCATTGTTCAGGAATGCGGCAGACGCAAAAGAGGCCGAACAACACTGTCTGCAACAAATGTCCGGGGCGTGGACGATGATTGGGAGTTTTCGATGACAGAGGCTTTTGAAATATCTGGCATCCCCTCGGAAGGGGGCGTTCTGCTCGTGGTGGATCACGCATCCAGCCATATACCTGATGACATTGATCTGGGTATCTCCGCACAACATCAGCAAGACCATATCGCCTTTGATCCGGGTATCGCACCGATTGCCCGCCTGATGACCCGGGCCAGCGGATATCTTGCGATTCTCAGCACCGCTTCCCGGCTGATTGTCGATCTCAATCGCTATCCCGACGAAGCCGCTGTCATCGTCGAAAGCAGCGACGGTGTCGAGATTCCGGGAAACAGGATTTCGCAAGAGGAAAAACAGGCCAGGCTGGATCGCTTTTTCACCCCCTATCATGATCGGGTCGGCGAATTGATCGCGGATTTAAGGCCCGCCCTGGTTGCCTCGCTCCACAGTTTCTCGCCGATCCTGCGGTCAAGCCCGCAACTAAAGCGGCCGTGGGACATGGGAATCATGTATAATGACTACACCGTGGCACCGCGACTCGCGATCCAGTTTCTTGAGGAGGAAGGAGCCATCAAGGTCGGTGATCAGATGCCCTATTCGGGTAAGGATCTGAATGCGACGATGAACCGGCACTGCGAAGCCATTGGCCAACCCTATATTGGCGTGGAAATTCGACAGGATCAGATCATGGAAGACGCCGGACAGCGTCGATTTGCCGATATATTATTGCGTACTTGCGATAAAATAAGAACGGCCCTTGCGTAACCGGCAGAATTTTTAGAAGGACGATCCGGAAATTGCAAAAATGGAACCCGAAATGACCGAAAAATTTGACAAATCCCGTTTGCCGAGCCGCCACGTCAGTGTTGGCCCGGAACGTGCCCCCCAGCGCAGCTATTATTACGCCATGGGAATGACGGAAGAAGATATCGCAAAACCATTTGTCGGTATCGCATCGGCGGGGAACGACAGCGCACCGTGCAACACCTTGCTGGACGTCCAGGCGGATACCGCGCGGGAAGGGGTGATTGAGGCTGGCGGTACGCCGCGACGGTTCAATACAATCACGGTCACCGACGGCATTGCCATGGGCCACCAGGGAATGAAATCCTCTCTGGTTTCGCGCGAGGTGATTGCCGATAGCGTTGAACTGAGTGTTCGCGGCCACTGCTATGACGCGGTTATCGGCTATGCCGGTTGCGACAAGAGCCTGCCCGGGATGATGATGGCGATGCTGCGGCTCAATGTGCCTTCGATTTTTGTCTATGGCGGCTCCATCCTTCCGGGACGGTTTCACGATCATGATGTCACCGTCGTCGACGTGTTCGAGGCAGTCGGCCAGCATAGCTCGGGCAATTGCCCCCTGCAGGAACTGATAGAACTCGAAAAAGTCGCATGTCCCGGTCACGGCGCTTGCGGTGGCCAGTTCACCGCCAACACCATGGCCTGCGTCGCGGAAGCGATTGGCCTGTCTTTGCCGAACAGCAATATGGCGCCGGCACCCTATGAAACACGCGATGACATGGCCCGGGCCGCTGGCCGCCAGATCATGAACCTGATCGGCAGCAATCTGCGCCCGCGTGACATTTGCACCAGAGATGCATTCATCAACGCCGCCCGCGTCGTGGCCGCTACCGGTGGCTCGACCAATGCCGCGCTTCATCTGCCCGCCATGGCCAGCGAAGCCGGGATCGATTTCGATCTTTTCGACGTCGCTGAAATCTTCAAAACAACGCCTTATCTTGCCGATCTGAAACCGGGCGGCAAATATGTCGCCAAGGACATGCACGCTGCCGGCGGTGTCTATATGCTGATGAAGACGATGATGGACAATGGCCTGATCAATGGCGACTGCATCACCGTCACCGAGAAGACATTGGGCGAGAATATCGAGGAAATCACCTGGAATCCCGACCAGAAGGTCATCTATGATGTCCAGCATGCGATAACCAAAACCGGTGGTGTTGTGGGCCTTAAGGGTTCGCTGGCACCAGAAGGCGCTATCGTCAAAGTCGCCGGCATGGCCCGTCTGCAATTCCGCGGACCGGCTCAGGTTTTCGAATGCGAGGAAGATGCGTTCGAAGCGGTTGAAAAACGCGAAATCAAGGAAGGCGCGGTTGTCGTCATCCGCAACGAGGGACCGAAAGGCGGCCCCGGCATGCGCGAAATGCTGGCAACCACCGCTGCGCTTTATGGACAGGGTATGGGCGAAAAGGTCGCGCTCATCACCGATGGCCGTTTCTCCGGCGCAACCCGCGGATTCTGTATCGGTCATGTCGGACCGGAAGCCGCCGATGGCGGGCCAATCGGTCTGATCGAGGAAGGCGACATGATCAATATCGACGCCGAAAAGGGTGTGATTGATCTGGAAGTTGACGAGACCGTATTGGCAGAGCGCCGGAAGAATTTCACACAACGCGAAACCGATTATGGTTCCGGTGCGTTATGGCGCTATGCCCAAAATGTCGGCCCGGCCTATAAGGGTGCCGTAACCCATCCTGGGGCCAAAGCGGAAAAACATGTCTATGCGGATATCTAGAGTCATCGCTCTCACCATATTGCTGACAGCCTGTGAAAACAGGCCGGACAATGCAGTGCTGGCAGACGCGGAAGAACGGGCGGCGCAGCGTGCGGGTGATGATGGCAACATCGAATGCGCGATTGATGGCGACAGTGATTTCGCCCGCGAATGCTTCACTGAACGGCTGAGCGGTGAGGGCGGTGTCACGATGATCATTCGCCATCCCGATGGCGGGTTCCGTCGTTTCAATGTCCTGACCGACGGTCATGGTCTGGAAGCCGCCGACGGTTTTGACAAGGCACAGATATCGATTGTCGAAGACGGAAAGATTCTGGTCAGTGTCGGTCCCGACCGATATCTGTTGCCGGCTCAAATCAAATCCGGCGCAAAAAACAAAGCATCAGCAGAGGTTGCTCCCGCCGCAGATAAAGATCCGGCGCAAGCCGGAAACTAGAGGTACGCTTGCTGAACGACGGAAAAATACTGACCGCCCCGGAAATGAAGCTGGCGGAACAGCGGTTGATCGACAATGGCGTCTCGGTTGACCAGTTGATGCGGCGGGCCGGGCAGGGTGCGGCGCAGATAATCTGGCGGATTGCCGCCAATATGCCCACTCTGGTGCTGTGCGGCCCGGGCAATAATGGCGGTGATGGTTATGTTATTGCGCAATGGCTGCATGATCAAGGGGTTGACGTTTCGGTCGCCGCTCCGCTCGATCCGAAGACCGAAGCCGCACAGCATGCGAAATCACTGTGGCGCGGAAAAACAGTGGCACTGGCCGATGCAAAGCCCTCCGCGCAATTTGTCGACTGTCTGTTCGGGACTGGACTGGCCCGTGCCGTTGGCGACGACTGGTTCAACCATTGGTCGCGCCTGTTTGCGGGCGCCAAACGGCGGGTGGCGATCGATATGCCAAGCGGGATAGAATCGGATTACGGAACCTGTTTCAACGACGTTCCTGTTTTCGATACCACCATTGCTCTGGGGGCCTTCAAACCGTCGCATTTTCTGGAGCCGGCCCGATCGAAAATGGGGGATCTGGTCGGGGTCGATATCGGCTTTGCAGCGGAGAGTGATCTCGGGATTCTCCCGAGGCCGCGGATTTCCGGTCCAAGGTCGCACGATCATAAATATAGCCGCGGTCTGGTGGCGGTGGTCGCTGGCGCGATGCCCGGCGCAACGAAACTCACGGCCATGGCTGCCCAGAAATCGGGGGCTGGCTATGTTAAAATCTTTGCGTCTCCCGGTTTCGAAGCGCCCCATCCCAGCATCGTGGTGGAGACGGTGGACGATATCGATGATTTGCAGAAAAAGCTGGCTGACAAGCGTATTTCGACCATCGTCATCGGTCCTGGACTGGGCAGGGATGACCGGGCACGAGAATTATTGACCGTCGCGCTTGCCGCAGATGCGCCGCTCGTGCTGGATGCGGATGCGCTGACCGTAGCAGGATCGCATTTCAGCGATCTTGTGAAAAACCGTTCTGTGGAGACTGTTGCGACGCCGCATGCCGGGGAATTTGCCGGCCTGATGCCGGACGCTCTGCAATATAAGCTCGACGATAGTCGAAAACTGGCCGCGCATTCCAAATGCAGCCTTTTGCTGAAAGGCTCGGATACCGTCATTGTTCGCCCCGATGGCAAGGCATCGATAGCCGCCTTATCCTGCTCATGGCTGTCCACCGCAGGGACCGGCGATGTTTTGGCCGGGGTTATTGCAAGCCGCTTGGCAACGGGCGTCAGTGGCTATAAGGCAGCGTGCGAGGGTCAATGGCTACACAGCAGGGCGGCGATATTTGCCGGCCCCGCTTTTACGCCGGAAATGCTCATCGACCATCTCCCCGCCGCACTGCAGGAATGTTTATGACCGCGACTTCCGATCCCGATCTGATCCTTCGTGTCGCCGCAAAGGGTGATGGCGTGACCTCCGACGGTCGCCATGTCGCTTTTTCCGCGCCGCTCGACCGGTTGAATGAAGACGGAGGCCTGATCAAGGGGCCGCATCATGTAGAGGCTCCGTGCCAGCATTTTCAGTCCTGCGGCGGCTGTAGCCTGCAACATCTGGATGAGGAGAGCTATGGCCGGTTTCTGTCCGAGCGAGTGGCCTATGCGCTGGAAGGACAGGGGCTGACGGCAGAATTGCTGCACCCGCCCCAGATATCCAAACCCAAAACCCGGATTCGCGCCAGTTTGCGCGCGGCAAAACTCGGTGATCAATTCAAGCTTGGCTTCAGCGGCGCCGGCAGTCACCGGATTGTCGACCTGCAACAATGCGAGATCATGGCCCCTGAATTGTTCGCCCTTGTCGCGCCGCTCCGCCAATTTCTCAAAAGCACAGCCCGCCGCAAGCATGACATGAATATTGAAATGACGCTGGTGGATCAGGGTATCGACCTGCTGATCGGCAATTACGAACCAGAAGGACTGGAGCAGCGCGAAGCCTTATCAGATTTCGCCAAGGCCAACGGGTTGGCCCGCCTTTCGGTTGATGGTGGCTATGGTCCGGAAACCCAGTGGGAACCGGAACCGGTGACGGTTACACTCGGTGGCACGGCCATCAATTTTCCCCATAGCTGCTTTCTCCAACCCACCCGAGACGGGCAGCGAGCGCTCGTGTCGGCGATGCTGGAGACCGTCGGAGATGCACGCATTGTCGCCGATCTGTTTGCCGGTCTGGGGACATTTACTCTCGCGCTCGGCGAAGATCAGAAAGTCTATGCGGCCGAAGGTGCCCGCGATGCGATTGGCTCTCTGAAGTTGGCCGCAAACCATTCCACGCGGCAGATATTCTGCGAGCACCGCGATCTTTTTCGGCGACCGCTGAGCGTCGACGAACTGAACCGGTTCAACGCCGTTATTCTTGACCCGCCACGGGCGGGAGCGCGCGAACAGATCATTCAGCTCGCGCAATCCGAGGTCGCAAACATCTGCTATATCAGCTGCAATCCCGCGAGTTTTGCCCGGGATGCCAAACAGCTTTGCGATGCCGGATATACGCTCCGGCAGGTGTGGCCCGTCGGCCAGTTTCTATGGTCGACCCATGTCGAACTGGTGTCGAGTTTTACCCGTGATTGAACACCCGCGCAGGGATCGCCCTGCGCGGGATATTCCTGATTGCTAGAAAACCGCGATCGCTGCGTGGATTGCCAGCGCGATGATGCAAAGGCTGGACAGTGCAAATACAGAGAATCGATATAATACCCGGTTGCTGGTGACCTGAATAAGGCTGTGGAGCACGCGCAAGCCGACATAGATCCAGGCGATGGTCAGATTCAGCCCAAAATCCTGCCCGGCCAGGATCAGAACGACACAAATTGCGTAAAACAGGGTCGGTTCTGTCAGCAAATGGTTATAATTATGCGCTTTCCACTGCACTTCCGGTGGCAGCAATTCATCCAGATCACCACCCTTGCCACCAACCAGATTGGCGGTGTCGATCTTGGCCTTGTTCATCGCCGGGATTCTCGTGACATACATCCACAGCCAGATCAGCATCGTCCATAATATCAGCACAACCATCGGTTGCAGCAAGGCGCTATTTTCCATCATTATTCCTCCCGTTAAAATATTGTTTGTTCAGGCCTGAGTGACTTTAGAACAGCGTGACCCAGACGGCATTGATCGCCATGATCAGCAGGCAGATTGTCGCTAGCACGAACAGCAGAAAGCGAACCTTGACCAGATTGACGGTTGCCTGCCAGATGCTGTGAACGATCCGGATGGCCACATAGGCCCAGGCCAGATAAAGGTTCAGGCCATGGCCCGCATTGGTGAGCGCAAGGATTACAACCGTGGCGTAAAATAGCGTCGGCTGTTCCATCAAATGGGTGTAATTGTGGGATTTCCAGTTCACCTTGTCCGGGATTACCCCTTCAAGATCTATCCCCCGGCCACCGGGCTTCGCATTGGCCAGATCTCCACCGGATTTTGCCATGGCGGGAAATCTTGTTCCGGCCATCCAGAGCAGCATGATCAGAGACCATAAAACCAGCACCGCCGCCGGTGCCAATATTGCAATATCCATGATTCTCGTCCTCCCGAAACAGGGAGAAACTGCGTCAACTGCAACCGATTGTCAATTGCAACCTATATCGGCGGCTATGCGCTCGGGAAAGAAACCACATTATCGCGATCGGACCGATCCAGATTATCACCGACGTAGAGACTGGCCATCGGTTCGTCCGTGACATCATATTCGTCACTGCTGCCGTAGCCGTTGAATTTGGTCCGCATCGCAGAGCCATAAGCACCGATCATACCGATCTCGATATAATCGCCGGCCTTGATGCTGTCTGGCAGGGCAAAAGGTCCTGCCATGAAATCCATGTCATCGCAGGTCGGACCATAGAAGCTGAATCCGGCGGTGGCTCCGTTTTCTGCACTCGCTCCTATCTGGCGAACCGGAAAACGCCATCCGATATGGGCGGCATCGAACAACGTGCCATAGGCCCCGTCGTTGATGAACAGTTCGTTGCCGCGCCGACGCTCGACCTTGACCACCAGCGAACTATATTCAGCGGACAGCGCGCGTCCCGGCTCGCACCAGAGTTCGGCAGAATAGCTGATCGGCAGATCCTCGAACGTCCGATCGATGGCGGAAAAATAGTGATTGAGCGAAACCGGTTCCAGATCGGGATAGATGGACGGAAATCCGCCACCGACGTTGACGATATCGACGGTCACCGAAGCGCCGACAATCGCGTTGCGCACGCGTTCCAGCGCATGAACATAAGCGAGCGGTGTCATCGCCTGGCTACCGACGTGGAAACAGATGCCGAGACTGTCTGCCCGTTGCCGCGCACGCTGGAGCAATTCAGCCGATTCATCGACATCGATGCCAAATTTGGAAGCGAGGCTGATTTCCGCAAATTCCGAAGCGACCCGAATCCGGACGCAAAGCGTCAGATCGTCAGCCAGTTCGGTCCCCAGTTCGATCTTTTCGAGCTCCTCGAGACTGTCGAGCGAGAAAATCCGCACGCCGTGCTCGTGATAGGCCTCACGCACCGATGCCAGTTGCTTGACCGGATTCATGTAGCAGAGTGTCGCGTCGGGCAGGGCCGCACGAACGATGCGAACTTCATCAATCGACGCCACGTCGAAATGAGTCACGCCTTCTTCCCACAGCAATTGCAGCAATGTGGGCGAAGGATTCGCCTTCACCGCGTACAGAGCCTTACCGGGAAATTGCTCGACAAAGTAACGCGCAGCACGGCGGGCTGCATGTGGCCGGTTCAGCAAAACTGGAATATCGGGGCTGAGAGCCCTCGTTAGCTCCTCAGCATCATGGTAATAGTGCAACTCAAGGGACCCCCTATCGGCTAAGATCGATTGAGCTGCCTTGCGGATTCGCAAGCGGCCATGGGGCAGCGAAGCGCGGATATATGGCCGGTTTCCTGTTCTGTAAAGACCTGCATTTGGAGAAAATGGGGCAATCGGTCACTTTTCTAGCTCAACCGGTCGCGAAATGTCGTCCAATCGAAGCTTTTCGTACATTTCAGGTCATTATTTTCACTGTTCCACAGCCAGATGGAAGGCAGCGGAACACCGTTGAACGTGTTGGTCTTGACCATCGAATAATGCGCCTGATCCAGAAAGGCGATCCGCTGGCCGACATACGGGTCCTCGGGCAGGATATAATCGCCGATAATATCCCCGGCGAGGCAGCTGGGTCCACCGAGTCGAATGGCCGTGCCTTCGCTGCGCTCTCCCAGCATCGCGGGGCGATAGGGTGCCTCGATAACGTCCGGCATATGGCAAGTCGCCGAGATATCGGTGATCCCGACCGGCATGCCATTGTCGAACACATCCAGTATCTCGCCGACCAATATTCCCGCATCCAGCGCCACGGCTTCACCCGGCTCGAGATAGATATCGCAGCCCGAGCGGGTTTTCAGGTTTTTCAGAAACGCAACCAGCGCCTCGCGGTCATAGTCATCACGGGTTATATGGTGGCCGCCACCCAGATTGATCCATTTGAGAGTGCCGAAATGCGGCGCGATAATCGGCTCCACTTTCTCCCAGGTCCTCTGCAGCGCATCAAAGCCTTGTTCGCAGAGATTGTGGAAGTGGATACCGGACAAATGCTGAAAATGTTTGGGTGCCAACTGGCTGATCGGGAAGCCGAGCCGACTATGGGGCTGGCTCGGATCATATTTCTCGGTCTCGCCCAGCGGGGTTTGCGGATTTATTCTTAAACCAATATCTGAATTATCGAGCAGAAGATTTTGATTAGCATCATTTTTCCATCGCTCAATCTGCGCCGGATTGTTGAACGTGATATGTGCCGATATCTCGCTCAGCTCGGCCAGATCATCCGCATTATAGGCCGGAGAATAAGTGCTGATCGGCCCGTCAAAATGCTCCTTGGCCAGCCGCGCTTCCCACAGGCCGGACGCACAATAGCCATCAAGATATTCGTCAATCAGCGGCGCGAGCGACCACATGGAAAAGGCCTTGAGCGCCAGCAGGACCTTGCCCCCCGACCGCTCCCTGATATCGGCCAGAATCTCGAGATTCCGGTGCACCGCGGCCTCATCCACAACAAATGCAGGCGAGGGCACCCGCCCCAGATCAAAATGCGCAAAAGCGCCGGGATCGCCTGCCTTGGTCTCCATGCTAGAACGCCAAAGGTGCTTCCAATTCTTCCAATTTCCACGGCAGACCATGCTCGTTCAGCATCGCCATGAACGGATCGGGATCGAACTGTTCCATGTTGAACACGCCATCGCCCTGCCACTGGCCTGACAGCATCATAGCCGCGCCGATCATCGCCGGAACACCGGTGGTATAGCTGACACCCTGATTGCCGGTTTCCTCGAACGCCGCTTCATGGCTGCAGATATTCTTGACGTAGAGCGTTTTCTCGACACCGTCCTTCACGCCGGTCGCAATCACGCCAATGTTGGTATTGCCCTTGGTGGTCTCGCCGAGGCTGGCAGGCTCCGGCAGTACCGCTTTCAGGAATTGCAGCGGGATGATTTCGCGGCCTTCGTACATTACCGGATCGATCCGCGTCATGCCGACATTCTGGAGCACTTCAAGATGGGTCAGATAGGCATCACCAAAGGTCATCCAGAAGCGAATCCGCTGGATTTCCGGGAGATGCGTCTTCAGCGACTCAATTTCCTCGTGATACATCAGATACATATTCTTCGGACCGACCGCCTCGAAATCAAACTCCTGTTTCTGGGTCAGGGCCGGGCCTTCGACCCATTGGCCATTCTCCCAGTGGCGGGAATTGGCGGTCACTTCGCGGATATTGATTTCCGGATTGAAATTGGTCGCAAAATGCTGGCCATGATCGCCGCCGTTGCAGTCGAGAATGTCGAGCGTATCGATCCGGTCGAAATGATGTTTCTTCAGCCAGCAGGTGAACACGCTGGTGACGCCGGGATCAAAGCCGGACCCAAGCAACGCCATGATTCCCGCATCTTTGAAGCGGTCCTGATAATCCCACTGCCATTTATATTCGAACTTGGCTTCGTCGCGCGGTTCGTAATTGGCGGTATCGAGATAGTCCGTCCTGGTCGCAAGGCACGCATCCATGATCGGCAGATCCTGATAGGGCAGCGCAAGATTGACCACCAGATCGGGTTTTTCCTGCTCAATCAGCGCGGTAAGGGCCGGGACATCGTCGGCGTCAATCTGCGCCGTTTTGATCACCACGCCGGTCCGCTGTTTGACCGATTCGGCAATCGCATCGCATTTCGACACGGTGCGGCTAGCCAGAACGATCTCGGAAAATGGACCGCTGCCTGCCGCTATCAGCTGCGCCATTTTGTGCACCGCTACCGAACTGACGCCACCTGCGCCGATAACCAATATTTTGCCCATGATTTCCACTCTAAATGCTGGAGAAATGTTAGCCCGGCATATAGGGAGAGGCCATGACAGAGCAAGACCTGATGGACCCTGAGCGAAAACCAACACTCGCAGGGGTTGAACGAGCGGCAAGGAAAATTGCGGACATACTACCTGCGACACCGCTGTTGCCTCTGGAAATTGACGGCGCGACAATCTGGTGCAAGGCAGAATGCCTGCAACCGATCGGCGCGTTCAAGATACGGGGTGGCTGGCACCGTTTGACCGATCTGACCGATGATCAGCGCCAGCGGGGTGTCATTGCCTTTTCCAGCGGAAATCACGCACAGGGCGTTGCCTGGGCTGCCCGCAGGCTGAAGGTCCCTGCCACGATCATCATGCCCGAGGATGCTCCTAAAGCGAAGCTGGAGAACACGAAGGCGATGGGAGCCAAGGTCATCATCTACGACCGGATGAGCGGTGACCGGGTGCAATTGGCGGCTGATTTGTCGCATGAAACCGGCGCGGTCGTGGTCCCCAGCTTTGATGATCCCTGGATCGTCGAAGGTCAGGGCAGTTGCGGTATCGAGATACGCGAGCAGATGCTGACTCGAACCGGATTCCAGCCGGATCAACTCGTCATCTGTTGCGGCGGTGGCGGTCTCGCGAGCGGTACGGCTCTGGCCAACCCCGATGCGAATATTGTGGTCGTCGAACCGGAAGGCTGGGACGACATGAAACGCTCGCTGGAAGGTGGTGCCATCGTGCCGGTAGAGGATAACCCGCCCGCAACCGATTGCGACGCGCTGCAGACGCTCAGCGTTGCTCCGATCACATTCAATATTCTGAAAGATCGTGGCGCAACAGGGATCGCCGTTTCCGCCGCCGAAGTGCATCACGCGATGCGGGTCGCTTTCGAAAAATTGCGCCTGGTCGCTGAACCGGGCGGTGCAGTCGCGCTGGCCGCAATTCTTGCCGGCAAGATCGGACTAACCGACCGGACCGCCATCACCCTGTCCGGCGGCAATGTCGATCATCAGCGGTTCGCGGACATCATCGTGGATGGTTAGAATCTGATTCTTCTTTCCTACACCGACCCTGATGGCATATCTTCTGATGATATTGATTCAGGCTCTTTGACAATTTGGATAGATTATAGCGCCGCCGCCCGTCCGCGCGGGTTATCGTCCGAATATTGTTCCCGTTCTGGAAGGTCACACTCGAAACAAAGCGTCAGAACATAATCGCAGGAAATTCAACGGCCAGGGGCAAAGGTCACAGAAAACAAACCCGCGCGTTTGTGTAAGGTTCTGACGGATTTTTATCGTGCGACGAAAACAGCGAACATCAATCGATAGATTCGCCCGATAATTTCACTGCAATGCGATAATCCGGACCCGGATACTAGGCGGCGATCGCCAGTTCGAGATCCATCCGGCTCCAGATTTCCACCAGCGCCTTGGTCAGATCAACCATCATGGCCTCGCTATGGGCCGGACCCGGCGTGAAACGCAGCCGTTCCGTGCCGCGCGGCACAGTCGGATAGTTGATCGGCTGTACATAGACGCCATATTCGGCGAGCAGAACGTCGCTGATTTTCTTGGCTTTGACCGGATCGCCCACCTGCAGCGGAACGATATGGGTGGATGAAGGCATCACCGGAAGCCCTGCTTCGGAAAACAGATCTTTGAGTTTCTGCGCCGCTGCCTGCTGACCATCCCGTTCTGCGGTCGACTGTTTCAGATGACGAATACTTGCCAGTGCACCGGCGACCAGCACAGGAGACAGGCTGGTTGTGAAGATAAAGCCGGGCGCATAGGACCGGATGACATCAACAATCTTCTGATCAGCGGTGATATAGCCACCCATGACACCAACCGCCTTGGCCAATGTGCCCTCGATGATCGTTATTCTTTCCGCCGCGCTATCACGCTCCGAAATACCGCCGCCACGCTCGCCATACATGCCAACAGCATGCACTTCGTCGCAATAGGTCAGCGCGTTATATTTGTCGGCGAGATCGCAGATTGCGTGGAGCGGCGCGATATCACCGTCCATCGAATAGATGCTTTCAAAGGCAATCAGTTTCGGGACTTCAGGATCTTCGGCAGCCAGCATTTCTTCAAGATGTTCCAGATCATTGTGCCGGAACACCCGCTTTTCGCAGCCACTGTTCTTGATTCCGGCGATCATCGAGGCATGATTGAGTTCGTCGGAAAAAATGATGCAGCCCGGAAGAATTTTGGTCAGCGTCGAGAGCGTTGCTTCATTCGATACGTAGCCGGATGTGAACAGCAGCGCGCCGGATTTATTGTGCCAGTCCGCCAGTTCCCGCTCGAGCTGTATATGATAATGGGTGTTACCGCCAATATTGCGCGTTCCACCCGAACCGGCGCCAACATCGTGCAGTGCGCCTTCCATCGCGGCAATGACATCGGGATGCTGACCCATCGCGAGATAGTCGTTAGAGCACCACACGGTTACCGGTTGCGGTCCGTTGTGATGCGCGAAACAGCGGGCATTCGGAAAAGCGCCCTTGTTGCGCAGAATGTCGATGAATACCCTGTAGCGTCCCTCGGCATGCAGCCGGTCAATCGCTTGCGAAAAAATTTTATCGTAATCCACTGTTCACCAAATCCTGCGTCAAATCTGTTCTTGCGGTCGTCGTGAAATGGCTCTTAGCTGCCTTTTTCAACAATTTCCAGCGCAAACCATTCGCAATAACAGTTGTTCTCCCCTGGCTAGAGAGCCTCATATCGTTCGATGCCATATTGGCGGATTGCCGGTCGATACGGCTCGATATCAATGAGGCCACCTGTAGTGACAAATATGCTGTCCTGACGATTGCCCGACCAGGTCATGTTTTTCGTGAGATAGGCGATCCGCCGGGCTATGCCCTGCGCGCCATCGATAAACTGAATGGGCTGTCGGGCTGCTGCGGACAATTCGTCTCGCACGAGGGGAAAATGGGTGCAGGCGAGAATGACCGTATCAATCTTCTCCCCGCCCGGCTGCCCCGTCAACCCGGTTATGGCTTCTTCAATGACGTGCGGATCGGGTATTTCTCCGCGCAATTTGGCTTCTGCAGCATAGACAAGCTCGGGACAGGCATGACGAAGCAAAATCTTGTCGGCAGCAAAATCGGCGGCCAGCCGGTCGACATAGGGTTGTCTTATGGTTGCCTTGGTCCCGAGAAGTCCGATCACGCGGGTTTTGGTAATGAGGCTTGCCGGTTTGATCGCTGGCACGGTGCCGACAACCGGAATATTCAATGCCGAACGAACATGATCAAGGGCGATCGTCGAAGCAGTATTGCAGGCGATTGTCGCTATTGTCGGCTTGTAACGCTCGACGAGGCGGCCCAGCAATGCCGGTACGCGCGATGCCAGTTCGGCTTCGGATTTCATCCCGTAAGGCAGCCCGGCATAATCCGCTGCATAGACAATCGGAGCATGGGGCAGCAGTTTTATCGACTCTCGCAACACTGAAAGACCGCCGACACCAGTGTCGAAAAATAACAGGGGGGGGCATTCGCCGGACGATGTTTCGGTCATTGATTGCCCATAGCCAGAATTTCATGGAAACGGCAACCGCCTCAGTTCGTCTGACATGTGTTTGACCTTAGCCGTTTTTTCAGGCCTGAGACTTGCCGAATATCGTCGGCGAATATAGTCGCCGACGCG
>Ga0209345_10003420_pt1 | contig 16383 bp, 7 predicted proteins | sample Cruoilmetagenom7_FD_187294 | JGI IMG/M metagenome (GOLD analysis project Ga0209345, IMG submission 187294) | Oil polluted marine microbial communities from Coal Oil Point, Santa Barbara, California, USA - Sample 7 (SPAdes) (version 2) | ecosystem: Environmental > Aquatic > Marine > Oil seeps ...
TTATCAAATTTTTTACGGTACTCATTGGATAATGACCCATTACAGAAAGTAACTCTTGATCAAGAAATTACCACATTAAAATTGTATCTGTGTATTGAGAAGGTCAGGTTTGAAGACAGGCTTCTGCTTGAATTTCAAGTTGATAAAGAAGCAGCCGTGGCTTTAATACCAAGTTTGATATTACAACCATTGGTGGAAAACTCAATTAAATATGCTGTAGCTAAATCAGAAACAACTGGAAAAATCAGCCTCAATGCAAAAGTTTTTGCCAATGAATTACTTATTGAACTAAAGGATGACGGACCTGGAGTCGACTTAATTGACGGCAATCTACCGGTTGGTCGTGGAGTTGGCATTGCAAATACGAAACAACGATTAGAAGAGCTATATGAAGAAAAGCATTCATTTAGCATTTTAAATGTAAAACCCTCAGGTTTACAGGTGAACATTCGATTACCTTATGAAACAGAGCAAGCATCATGAAGGACATGAAAAAAATACGTACTATTATAGTAGACGATGAATCATTAGCCAGAGAAGGATTAAGGCTTCGTTTAGAAAAATTTAGTGACATTGAAATAATTACAGAGTGTAAAAATGGGCGTGAAGCCCTAAAGGCAGTGCAAGAAATGGAACCTGATTTGATATTTCTTGATATTCAAATGCCCGGGTTAGATGGATTTGAAGTGGTTACACAGCTACAAGGCGATAATATGCCTTTAGTGGTTTTTGTAACAGCTTTTGATAAATATGCTATCGATGCTTTTGAGGTACATGCCATAGATTATGTGCTAAAACCTGTTGAAGACCAAAGACTAAAAATTGCTATTGAAAGAGTAAGAACTCATCGTCAGCAATCAAATGCTGATAATCATAAAAAACGACTAATTGATTTGATTACTAATATAACAGGACAATCGGCTATTCAAGTCAATCAAATGGTTGAAAATGGAGAGGATGGGACTGAAAAATATCCAGAAAAAATTGCTATAAAAGATGCAGGTATTACAACACTGCTCGCATGTAATGAAATAACATGGATTGAGGCAGCTGGTGATTACATGTGCATTCATAGTGGGGAAAAAGTCCATGTAATGAGAAGTACAATGAAACAATTAGAAGCAAAACTTAATCCTTCTATTTTCCAAAGAATTCACCGTTCAACAATAGTCAACTTGGACTGTATAGAAAAAATTTGTTCTCACATCAATGGTGAATATTTTTTGATTCTAAAAGATAGTTCAAGAATAAAGATGAGCCGAAGTTACCGCGACAAAATCAAACATATAGTCTAAATATCCTAGCCTACTGGCTTCATTTTTATTCAATTTAATCATGTTTAAATAATTTTAAATCCGTTCAACTTGTTTATCAATCGCTTAATCGCAAAACTCTTTTTGTCCATGAATTTTAAGTTAATATAGGGTTGACTCAAACTTTATAGAATAAATGAAACTAACAAAAAAAGCCTTAAATAACCCAGCATTTGTAGTAGTGGGACTTGTGTTAATCATTCTAGTTGGCCTTATTACTTTTGTGAAATTGCCTGTACAGTTGTTTCCAGAAATTGAAAGACCAGTTATATCAATTCGTACTGAATGGAGAGCTGCTTCACCCCAAGAAATAGAATCCGAAATATTACAACCACAAGAACAAGTTCTAAAAGGTGTTCCTGGGTTGTCCACTATGTCTGGGTTTGCTAATCGTGGCAATACCTTTATTAATTTAGAATTTAATATTGGTACAAATATGGAACAGGCACTTATAAACGTAATTAGTCGTATGACGAGGTTACCTTCATTGCCTAATGATGCCACATCTCCACAGGTTAGGTTAGGTGGTTTTGGAGGAGGAACACCTGCACTGACTTTCTTTTTCCTACAAGCCTTACCAGAAAACGAACGACCCATAAGAGATTATTTTGAATACGCAAATACGACAATTGCTCCACGATTGGAGAGTATACAAGGTGTCGCAGGGATTGAATTGTTTAATAATAGATTTCGAAAAGAGCTAGAAATTCGATTTGATCCCATAAAAGCCGTTGAATATGGGATAACAATCCCTCAACTTATTAACTCAGTATCTGCTTCAAATGATATCTCAGGAGGGACTGTTGCGGTTGGTAAAAGACAATATACCTTAAGATTTAATGGTAAATATCAGGTGGGAGAACTTGAAGAATTAAGCTTGATCTCGTCCAATGGTAATACAGTACGATTGGGTGATATCGCGACAATAGGTATTGGTGAGAGCCCTGTTTCCCAACTGGCTTTTCAAAATGGAAACCCCGCATTTTCGATGCGTATAAATCGTGCCAATGGTGCTAATTTACTAGCAACGATGAAACGTGTTAAGAATGAAGTTGAGATAATTAATAAAGAACTTTTATCAGATAAAAAATTAGTTATGGTTCAATCTTTTGATTCATCAGTTTTTATAAATAGAGCGGTAAGTTTGGTAACAAATAACCTATTTATTGGGGCTATACTTTCGTTATTTATTCTGTGGTTTTTTATTAGGCGTACAAAAGCCACGTTAATTATAGCAACGGCTATTCCTATTTCTATTTTAAGTACCTTCATTGTATTACACATATTTGGAAGATCTCTTAACGTTATCTCATTAGCTGGATTAGCTTTCGCAGTGGGTATGGTTTTGGATGCTGCGATTGTCGTTTTAGAAAATATATTACGCCTAAGAGAAAAAGGCAAAAACCGCTTTGATGCATCACATATAGGGGCATCACAAGTCTGGGCTGCATTACTTGCATCAACATCTACTACGGTAGCTATTTTCTTACCTGTATTTTTTTTACAAGGCGTTGAAGGTCAACTGTTTGGTGACCTCGCATTAACAATTGCCATTGCTGTATCTGTTTCATTAATCGTAGCTGTTGTATTACTCCCTGTATTAGCTAGATATTATATTTCAAACAATGTCATCAATGACCCAAATCAAAAACTATGGACACGCATTTCTAATGGTGTAATGAAAATGATTAATACAGTCAGAAAAAGAATCATACTGGCTATTTTCTTAATAACAACACCAATACTCATTAGTTGGAATTTCATGCCATCATTAGATTATTTACCACCCGTTAAAAGGGATGCGGTTGATGTGTTTTTGAATTTTCCATCGGGTGCAAATGTTGATACTATCAATAAAGAAGTTGTTGAACCGATTATTGAGCGCCTACAACCTTATATGGATAGAAATAAAGAGCCTGCACTTAAAAATTATTATATTTTTGCAGGGGCTGGTGGTGGCAATATGGGGATACGTGCCAAAGATCAATCAAAAGTTAACGAATTATTGGATGTGGTAAAAAATAAGATATTAGTTGACTTGCCAGACACAAATGCTTTTGCTTCACAAGGAAATTTATTTGGTGGATTTAATGGTTCTCGCTCAGTTTCTGTGCAATTACAATCAAAAAATTATCCCGCTTTACTAGAAACAGCACGAGCTGGAATAAAGTGGATAGAAAAAGCGATTCCAAATACAACTGTTAGGCCAAGACCCAATTTGGAAATGGCTGAACCTGAGCTTGAAATCAATCCCAATGATAGAAATATTTTAGAGAATAATTGGAACCGTAGAAATGTTGGTATGGTAATAAGAACGCTAGGCGAAGGTATGTTTGTAGGTGAGCATTTTGATGGCAGTGATCGGATGAATATAATACTGCGCGCATCTGGCTGGGAAGATCCTGAAAAACTTGGAGATGTTCCCATTGTTACGGGAAATGGAGGCATAACACAATTAAATCAATTAGTTGAGATTAACAGAACCGTTGGTCCTTCAAGGTTAAATAGAATTGATGGATACAGAACAGTGACATTAAACGTTAACCCACCTGAAAGCTGGTCGCTAGAAAAAACCATATCAACCCTTAAAAATGAAGTTGAACCGCAATTGAAAGCTATGCTTCCCACTGATGGAGCTGTTTCTTATGGTGGAAGCGCCAGTCAGTTAACCCAAGCAATTGAGGTCATGGGAGAAAATTTTTTGGTGGCTTTAATCATACTTTTCTTACTCATGGCAGCTTTGTTTAAATCAGTTAAAGACAGTTTGTTGGTACTCATTACAATTCCTTTGGCAACATTTGGAGGGGTCTTGGCATTACAAATTCTTAACCAATTTATATTTCAGTCATTAGACTTATTAACTATGATTGGCTTTGTAATTTTACTGGGGTTGGTTGTAAACAATGCGATATTGTTAGTGCACCAAACCCGTCAAGCACAAGCCAATGGTATAAGGCGTAACGACGCCATTAAACAAGCGTTACAATTACGTTTACGGCCAATATTTATGAGTACATTTACCAGTTTTTTTGGCATGCTACCATTGTTATTGATGCCAGGTGCTGGTAGCGCTATTTATAGAGGGTTGGCAGCAGTTATAGTTGGCGGATTGAGTGTCAGCACTATATTTACTATTGTATTGTTGCCATGTCTATTGCAATTTCGTGCGAAAGATTTTGGGTTAGATTTCAAATCGAAAACAGACCCAAATAGAAATAAACTTCCAAATCAACTGTTATCCGAATAACTTAATTCCTATAGAGGAGAATAAATATGTTTTTTAGAACCATCTTAATACTATTTTTTTCAATTGCATCTTATTTTAAAATTGATATTTCGATTAAAAATGGATACGTTATATTGCTGACACTGATTACATCTTTTAATGTACAAGAAGTTAGTGCTCAAGATAAAAACAATCCAAAAGAAAACCTTGTCAGTTTAGCTCAGGTCAAATTAGAACAAGTTAAACCTGTGATATGGCTACCGGGCAACGTTGTGAGTCGTAATAGTGCAACTATTTCGGCAGAACAGAGTGGCCAATTACTATGGATTGCAGACATTGGTGAAAAAGTAAATAAAGGTGATGTAATTGCGCGTATTGATAATCAGGAGCTTGAATTACAAGTAGCTCAGCTGACGGCCGAAATGCAGCAATTAGAAGCCAATGTAGCCTATTTGCAAAAACAAAAAACACGCATGCAAGCCTTAGCTCAAAAGATGAGCACATCACGCAGCGAAGTTGACCGTACAGATAGAGATTTAATCGTGGGAAAGTCGCAATTAGAAGTTTTGAAATTGCGTATACAACAAACAAAACTACACTTAACACAAACTATTCTAGTGGCTCCATTTGATGGTGAAGTAAGCCAAAGATATTCTCAGACGGGTGAATTAGTGGATAATAGAACTAGGCTTTTACAGCTTACAGATATTCATACTTTGGACATTCAAATTTCCGCTCCTCTAGATATTGCTAGATTCATTAGAGACGATACTTTGGTTATAGTTAAATGGAAAGATAATATGATGAGCCTACCTATCAGAACATGGAGCAGTGCAGGTAATCAAGCGTCACGCACTTTTGATATACGACTTGATGCCAGTAATGTACAATTATTTCCTGGTAGTGCAGTCACAGTTTCATTGCCTAGAAATAACGAAGCGGTTGCCACATTGGTTCCAAGAGATGCCTTGATTTTACGAGAAGATGAAATTTCAGTATTAAAAGTAGGTGGAGATAATATCGTTGAAAAAATACTGGTACAAGTTGGCTTAGGCATGGATGATTGGATCTCCGTCGTAGGAAATATTGCAGCACTCGATCAAGTGGTCATCCGCGGAGGAGAAGAGTTAACCAGTGGAGAAAAGATACGGGTTAATTGATTTTATTGATTATTGGTTGGAACCCTATTTATAGGTTAAGTAATTTCGAGAAGGTTTATTGTTTTAATTTAAAACCATCTTATTCATGATTTTTAAACTTGGTACATTATGATTTCTAGACGACAATTTAATTCATTTATAGCTTCCTTGGGGTTAGCAACAGCCGTTGCTCCCCTTTCATTAGCTCAGGATTCTTCTCCGGTTCAGAAATTAATTCCAAAATCCGGTGAAAAGATTTCGGCTATTGGCATGGGGACTTGGATTACTTTTGATAGACAAAGTGATCAAACTAATTTATCTCAATATATTCAAATTCTACAGCACTTTTTTAACGCTGGGGGACAGATGATTGATTCATCGCCTATGTATGGTTTTGCACAACAATTTTTAGGACGATTATTACCAAAGGTTAATAATAAGCAGAATCTTTTTTCAGCAACAAAAGTATGGGTTCCAGGTCAAAAACTAGGTGTTCAGCAGATGAAAAAGTCAGTCGAACTTTGGGGCATTGAAAAATTTGATTTAATGCATATTCATAATATGTTGGATTGGAAAACGCATTTGAAAACTTTGAATGAATGGAAACAACAGGGTAAGCTTAAGTATTCTGGCATCACCACATCTCATGGACGCAGGCATCGAGAATTGATTAATATGCTTAAGAACAATCCAATTGATTTTGCTCAGTTTAGTTACAATATAAATAATAGGCAAGTTGAAGATTATTTATTGCCATTGGCTCAAGATTTAGGCGTTGCAGTAGTCATCAATCGTCCCTTTCAAGCAGGAACTTTATTTGAACAGGTTCGAGGTAAAGAATTACCTGTGTGGTCTAAAGAAATTGGTTGTCAAACGTGGAGCCAATTTTTTCTTAAATTCATTATTTCTCACCCTGCAGTGACATGTGCTATTCCAGCAACAAGCCAAGTTTCACATATGCAAGAAAATATGCAATCATTGGCTGGTATCATGCCAGATCAAAGTATGCGCAAGGAAATGGTTAAGTATTTTGAATCCGTTATTTAGTGGGTTTTAAGATAACAGTTAGTCAAACAAATGATTTTGATCTTAGTCTTCAATTGCACATTCTTAATTGTTATCTCTTTGTCTCATGGCCTCAAATAAAGTAATTCCAGTCGCCACTGATACATTTAAACTTTGTACGGTTCCATACATGGGGATATGTACTAAGAAATCACAGTGTTTACGAACCAGAGGCCTGATACCTTTGCCTTCATTGCCTAAGACGAGTGCCAGTGCGCCTTTCATGTCTGAATGATAAATACTTTTTGAGCCTTCAGCCAGGTCTGTTCCTGCTACCCACACACCATTGTCTTTAAGAATTTCTAAAGATTTGACAATATTAGTGACTTGGTAAATTTTTAAACTATCAGCGGCTCCAGCGGCGGTTTTTTTAGCAACAGGGGTTAAGCTTGCAGATTTATGTTTGGGAATAATAACTAAATCGACACCAGCAGCGTCTGCACTACGTAGACAAGCACCGAGATTACGCGGATCTTCAATGTTGTCTAAGACTAGAATAAAAGGCGTTTCAATAGCCTTTATGTCCTGCTTTAAATCACTCTCATCAGGAAGTTTGGGAACTTTAATAAGGGCAATAATGCCTTGATGGCGTTCTTTGCATTGTCTATTCAGATGGCCGATCGGTTCATGGGTGATTTTTAAACCCAATTGTTTGGCAGCGGCGACAATACCATCCAAGCGTTGATTGGTATTATCTTTTGCCATCATTATTTGAACAATATTTTCAGGATGTCTTTGGATGGCACTGTCTAAGGCATGGATTCCAAATATCCATTCTGTTTGGGTATTATTCATAGTTTGCCTAAGTTGTTAGGAAGTTTTATTTAATAGTTTTTCATCTTAATGGCTCTTTTCTATAAAGTCACATAATTCATCAGAATTGCTGTTTTTATTAATTGCTTGAAGCTAGTTTGCTTCTGATTTTTTCAATGTCTTTTTTATATCGGAGAGATAATAGAGGTTGTTTATTGATGACTGTTTCGAAATCGGCAAGTGCTTGTTGTAGGGTTATCCTTAAATTTTTCTTATCTAACTTTAAGAATTTTATTTCAAGCATTCTCAGTTGCACCCGTAAAGCTAATAATTGATGATGTTCAGGGAATTTGATTAACCCAGCATCGATAATTGCAATATCTTTAAACCATTGATCTTGATTAAAGCGGTTGTTATTAAACATCCATTGATGCTCTGTTTCAAACAAGGTGGCTATTTGTGTAAGACAACCAAAACTATCAATAGGGCTTTCAACACATAGTTGGTTGAACTCTCTACTTTTGGATAAATATTGTTCAGGATTTTGTTTGTTTATGATTTGGTTAATAGCCATCATATTGAAGTAATAACCTAGATGAGAAGATAGGCTAACATCTTCTGAAACAATTTCTTGTAACTCATCTAAATGTTGTTTGACAATAGCTAGCTGTATACTCTGATCGATGCCATGTTCTAAAAAATAAGTAATACCCGATAAAAAGGCACTAATTTGATTGTAACGTAATATCCAACGGCCAGGTTGTTTGATAATAGCTGCATCAAATAATTGTATGGCGTCGGATAAATGAGGTTCCGGGTTTTTATCTTGAAAAACCAAATAATCAGCATAGGTCCACTCAATGTATCTTTTTGCTGATTCAGCCTTGCTATTTTTTTGCCACTTTATTTGCATTTGCTTAGCAATTTCACTGGCTTGGGAGAGTTGATTATCAGCATTAAGGCTATTTTGGTAACGATAATATCCATGATCAGTCAGAATTCTAACCAATTGTGCTGATAATAAGACCGAGGCATCAGCATGATTGGTGAGACCCAATAATATTTGAGTAGATTTTGTATAATTTTGGTCTGCACCTTGATCAAATGGTCGAATTGATGAGGCATAGTTGTAGAGAGAAAGAGCATATTCTGTTTGCGTCAAATAATCTTGCGGCATTAACTCGGCAGCTTTCATGTGGTAGTTAATGGCCTTTTTAATTTCACTAATACTATTTTGATTACTGTCTCTTTTCCAACGCGCATTTATTTGGTGGATTTGCCCAAGTATTATGTTAGCTTGAGGATCATCGTCTTTGTCTGATAGGTTAGATAATATATTATCGATAGTGACAATCATATCCTTTGGATTTTGACCTTGATCAAGCAAAGCTCTTGTTAAATCTACATAGGCATTACTTACTGTGTAAATGGTCTTATTTGTTGAAGGTAAAACTTTAATCAGATCATCGCAACCAGATAATGCAATTGGATATTTGTGGCCAAGTTTAATATCAGAAATTAACAATTCAGTTTCGATTAGACACTTATTTTCTAAAACTTGTGGGTGTGATCGAGCAATTTCATTGGCCTCATTGATGATGACATAAGCTTTTTTGTACCATTGTTGGGCTAATGTGTTTTCACCTAAAGTTTGAAATTTTTTAGCTTCAACTGAGAGAATGTGACTAGCTAATAGCATTCTTGGAATCGGCCAAATTTCATTTTTTTCACTTTGATCCAACAATTTTAAAGCAGGTTCAACTTGGCCTTGTAAATAGTAAAGCATACTTTGATAAAGTCTATTATCTTGTTGGTCTTGACCTGTTTTATTTTTAAATAGTAATTGAGCTGGTAATAAAAAACGTTCTACCAGTTGGGCGGTTTGATGTTTTCTAATTTTTGGATCTGAATATTGTTTGGTTTTTTGCTGCTCTTGGTGAAACAAGTTGAGGTAATTGTTAGCCAACAACAGGCGAGTTTTCGGATTATTTGGAATTGTTTCATTAGCAAAATTAAGAATGTTCTGCGCTTTATCATAATTACCAAAATTCATTGCAGATTCAGCAACGGCTAAGGCAATCAATTGCTGTTGTTGAATGGTTTCTAATTGATATGATTTTTCCATTTCAACATATTGTATTTTAAGCTTATCCATATCGAGTTGAATGTTATTAATAGGTTTTAAGTACAATAACCTCGTTGAATTTTTAATATTATCGGCAATATTCCAATAATATTGACTTCGCTTGGTTTGTTCTAATATTAATTTTTGTTGCTGTTGTTTTTGAATAAAACTATAAGTGATTAAACAAAGAATAGAAACTATCATAAAAGTTAAAATACTATTGATTAACGGTTTTTTATTGAATTTTTTCCATAGCTTTTGTTGAGTGCTTAATGGCCTAGTACTTACAGGTTCGTGCAAATTATATTTTTGTAAATCATCTACCAATTGCTGCATGTTTTGGTATCTTAATACGGGTTGCTCTTGAAGACAGTGACTTATTATGGACTCTAAATCTGCATCAACTTTAGTTTCAGGAATTAATAATTTGAGTAATTTTCCCAACGAGTAGATGTCACTTTGGTGATTTATATCTGTCTTTATAACTCCCAATTGTTCTGGTGAAGCAAAGGCAGGCGTCGCATATGTATTTATGCTATTTGAATTATTTATATTATCCTTATCTAAGGAGATGCCAAAATCAATCAAAATCGCTTGATCAGAATTATTGTGTTTTCTAACTATGATGTTCTCAGGTTTAATGTCTAAATGATAGATGTGTTGCTTGTGCGCATAGGATAATGCCAGTGCGATATCTGAAACCAGAGAAATAATTTGTTGAATTGATAGTTGGTTTTCTACTACAAATTCCTTAATATGTAGCCCATTAATATATTCCAAAACCATCCAAGGTTCATTTTTTTGATTAAAGCCTGCATCTATAATATTGACAATGTTTGGGTGTTGTAAGTCTGCCAATATTTGGACTTCTTTTAAAAAACCTGTTCTTTCATCTTCGCTGAAGTATTTGTTCTTGAGTACTTTAATAACAACTGTTTTTTTATAGGCACCATCATTACGTTGGGCAAAATAAACATCGCTTTGGCCACCAGATGTTAAGAGTTCTCCAACTTTATAGTTTGCTGAACTCTTTTGGTCATTGGGTCTTTTACTGTTGAAAGTAGTATTAATTAACGCCTCAAATTCATCACCAATCGAGTCTGATATTAGTGTAATATCATCTGCATTCGACTTATTGATTTTGCGATTAAACATTTGGAGCACTTGTTCTTCGCTTAAATCAGGATTGTCATCAAAAAGCTTATCCAGTAGTTTAAAATTGTTTGTCTGATTGTTTGTATCGTTTGAATGCATTTTAATTTGATAAAGTGTGAATGTTACTCACTAGCAAGTTTAATCATTGCTACAACTTTTCAACAAATTCAAAATCAATTTTACGGTCATCAATAGAAACAGCCGCTACTTTAATTTTAATTTTATCGGCTAGTTGGAATATATGTCCAGAGCGTTCCCCGACTAATTTATGCTGTACTTTTTCATGATGATAATAGTCATTAGGCAAAGATGTCACGTGAATTAATCCATCTACCATAATATTATCTAAAGTCACAAATACACCAAAGTGAGTAACGCCAGAAACAATTCCATTCATTTCTTCGCCAATAAATTGTTCCATATACATGCATTTCAAACGCGCATCTACGTCACGTGATGCTGTTTCAGCACGACGTTCATTAAGTGAACACTGTGCAGCCATCTCTGAAGCTTTTTGCGGGGAATAAATGTATTTTTTTGGCTTGTCCTTGCGAATAATGTATTCTATTGCTCTGTGGATCATCAAATCAGGGTAACGCCTAATTGGCGAAGTAAAGTGAGCATAATGATTCAAAGCTAAACCAAAATGACCACCATTGTTGGCTTCGTAACTAGCTAATGCCTGTGAACGCAATAGTACGCTCTCAATCAAATTGACATCATCACGGCCTTGTATTTCATTGATAATTCTTTCAAAATCTTTAGGCTCAACAGGATCGCTAAAATTCGGTTTAATTCCTAATGATTGTAAAAAGGCTTTTAAGTCTGTTAGTTTTCTTTCAGGAGGAGTGTCATGGACACGATAAGCAGCAGGTACTTTGTGTTTTTCTACAAGCTCAGCCGCGCTAATATTGGCAGCAATCATGAATGCTTCAATGAGTTTATGTGCATCATTGCGCTCATAAGGCGTGATCCCAGAAACCTGACCTTCCGCATCAATAGATATGAATACATCGGATGAATTAAAGGTGATAGCTCCACGTTTTTCTTTTTCGACACTCATGGCTTTATATAAATCATTCATGGTGTCTAAAGCTGGCGCTACTTTTTCATGCCAACTGCCTTGTTTGACTTGTTTGTCTAAATAATTCCAACATTGCTTATAGGTGATGCGTGCATGTGAATGCATCACGGCACGATAAAAACGGTGCTTTCTTATCGCGCCAGTTTTACTTATTAACATATCGCAAACCATGCACATGCGATCGACTTGTGGATTAAGTGAGCAAATGCCGTTGGATAATTCTAACGGTAACATTGGGATGACTTTTCCGGGAAAATAGACTGATGTGCCGCGTTTAAAGGCTTCTTTATCTAATTCAGAATTCGGTGGGACATATTTCGAAACATCAGCAATGGCAACGATTAAACGCCAGCCTTTATCATTTTTCTCTGCGTATACAGCATCATCAAAATCTCGGGCATCTTCTCCATCAATGGTAACAAGCGGTAAATGTCGTATATCCACTACGTCTTCTGTTAAATCTTCTTCTGTTACTTTGTTCGGAATATAGGAAACGACACGTTCAAAATCTTCTGGCCAATCATGTGGTAAATTGGCTGATGCCATTGTTAATTCCATGGCTAAACGTGAATTAAGTTGTTGCCCTAAAATAGCAATAACCTCCCCAATGGCTGGTCGATGGCGATCAGGGTATTCATTAATCAAGACAGTGACAAAGTCCCCATCATTGGCAGTGGCTTCACTACCAGCTGGGATAATGATGCCATCAATGGCGCTATTGTCAGGCTCTACAATACCTTGTCCTTGTTTGTGGAAAAATTTACCCACAAGGGTTTTGTGGGCGCGTTCAAGTATTTCTACAATGTAGGCTTCTTCTTTGTTCTTACGTCGGCCTTCTTGAATACTAGCCAGTACGATATCGCCATCCATTACTTTGCGCATTTCTTTTGGCAAAATAAAGCCATCTTTTTCTAATTCAGGAGAAACCAAAAAGCCAAAACCATCGGCATGGGCTTGAACCACACCTTTGATTAAGTCTGTTTTATCTCGAACACCATATCCACGTTTGCGGTTAATAAACAAAGAACCATCATTGATCATGGCATTTAAACGACGTCTTAATGCTTCGAGTTGTTCATCATTTTTGATACCAATATTATCGGCAATTTTATCTAATTGAAGAATCTTTTTATGTTGAGTCAAATAATCTAACAATGCTTTGCGGCTGGGAACAGGGTTGTCGTATTTTTTTAGTTGTTCTGCAAATTCTGGATCTGGTATTTTGAAAGGATTTTTTTTGTTGTTTTTTGATTTGTTTTTCATGGTTAGCATTATAACTTAGATAATGCTAACCTCCAATCTTTTCCTATCGCCTGTAACCTAGTACCTAAAACCACTATTATTCAAACCCATCAGCAATCACATCATTTATAGATTTTCCAAACTCCCCCAGTTCGATATCAAAGAAGGGCAGAGATGTGTCATTGGCACAATTACTAAAAGCCATCACCTGTGCAGATATGAAGAAAACCAATGGTTCTATAAATCAACTCCAGATTTCTATCAACATCTATATTAACCCGCTAGGTTAATATACAGTTAATCATAGTTGTACCAAAGTTATAATGTATTAAGAATTCCATAATGCTAGGATTAATTTAATTTCAGCTTTCTCTTAAAAAGATGTCCTCTTTTATCTATTTATTTCGCATACTATAATAAGAACATAAATAAAATGAACTGGATTATAAAATGATACCTAAAAAAACCACTTTTCTTCAAATGTTATTTGCCCTAATGTTAATTGCATCGGGTTTATCTCAAGCTGCAATTATTACGGTGGATAATAATTGCTCGCTCTCAAACGCAATTAAGTCTGCCAATACAAATATATCCGATTCACAATGTATCGCAGGAGATGATGCTGGGGGCAGTGATACTATTTTATTTGAGGCCGATGTTGTTTTGACTGTGTTTGCGGAGGATGACGCGAATTTTGGTCGCACGGGCACACCGGTAATAAGCAGCTCGATTATTCTGGATGGTAATGGATACACCCTCGAACGGGATTCAACCCTGACTTGTGATTTAAATAGCATCGATGAGGCAGGAGAGTTCCGTTTACTGCGTGTGGCAAATTCTGGTAATTTAGACTTAAGAAATCTCATACTTAAAAATGGTTGTGCTGATAGCAGTGGTGGACCTGATAAAAAAATAGGTGGTGCAGTTCTTAATTTCCAAGGTACATTAAGTGTTAGTAATTCAATATTTGAAAACAATGCAGCTGAATTGCGTGGCGGTGGTATGGATACCACTTTTGGCACAACTACAGTGACAAACAGCTATTTCAAAGAAAATTTTACAAATTTTGGTGGCGGTGGCTTAAGTAATTTCACCAGCACCACAAACATATCTAGTAGTACATTTGAAGGCAATATTGCTGGTAATCGTGGTGGTGGTGTATTTAATATTGATGGGACAGGAGGTATTCAAAACTCAACCGTGAGCTTGATAAATACTACTTTTTCAGATAATGACGCATCTAATGGAGATGGCGGTGCAATCTACAATGACAATGCTAAGGTAAATAACTCTCTAAATAATACCTTAGCAAATAACAGCGCAAGCAATAATGGCAGTGCCATTTTCAACACATCAACTGGATCAGTTGATATTCTAGCTTTTCTCTTTAGTCAACATGGTGGTGGCACAAATGAATGCTTCAATGATGGTGGTAGTTTTATCAGCAATATCAGTATGACTGATAACAGCAGTGGTGGTTGTTCAAATATCCAATCTTCTCAAATTAACCTCTTGGCTTTAGCGGATAATGGGTGTATGACACCACTGGCCGATGGCACTTGTATTAAAACCCAAGGCTTAGGAGTTGGCAGTCAAGCAATAAATCCTGCTGTCGCATTCATTGGCATTGACCAAAGAGGGTTTAATAACATTGATATTCGTCGTGATATTGGTGCTTATGAATATTTAACTGGTGGACAACAATGTACCCAGTTGGGGATCGTGACAAGTGATGATCCTGTTGCAGGGTTTACAGCTGAAGTATCCAACTCGTATCAACTCAATCAGTCAATTACTTGTGCTAATCATGATGATCAAACAGCAGATAATATTGATTTAGTATCCGATATTAATTTAGATAAACAATACACAGCAAATGATGGAAAAGGAGCTACTGGTACAGTTTTGATAAAAACTCCTATGATTATTGATGGCAAAAAACATACCCTTCAACGCGATTTAAGTTTTATGTGTACTGTTGACAATGTTGAAACCAATACAGAATTTAGGATATTAAAAGTTGCCCAAACTGGCATTCTTAATTTAAAAAATATCACCTTAGAAAATGGTTGTGTTGATTCTGACTCTTCAATTTCGAGAGGTGCAGGTATATTAAACAATGGCATGTTAGCCATAAGTCACAGCAGTATTCTCAATAATCAGGCAGATTTTGGAGCCGGTATCAGTAATTCAAGAGCGAGTGGAGGAATAGAACCTGTTATTTCATTATTAGATAATCTTGTCATTTCAAATAATACTGCTGGATTTAGTGGTGGTGGAATTGAAAACACTTTAGCAACAATCACTATGATTCAAAATAGCATTATTAAAGATAATTCTGTTACATCAGTCACCAATGCAAAAGGTGGTGGAATTTATAATGATTCTACGAGTATTATTTCAGATATTGTTAATTCTAGCATTACTGCTAATAACTCATCATTTGATGGTGGAGGAATTTATAACAATTCACAAATGACACATATTATCAAAAGCACAATTGCAAATAATGTAGCCTCTAATAATGGTGGTGGTATTTATAATGTTGGTGCATTTGGATTATTTTTGCATAGTACATTTTCAGCAAACAAAGCAACCAATGGAGGTGCCGCCTACAACTCTGGTTCATTACAAGATATAAAACATACCACTTTTTCTAAAAATGAGGCAAGCTCTGAAGGTGGTGCAATTTATGCAGTAAGTGGATTAAGCCAATTAAACAATTCTTTATTCCATGCAAATATTGGTACCAATGCAAATTGTAGGGCAGTAGGGCCTGGCGATGTTCAAGGTGATAATAATATATCAAACAGTATTGGTGGCAGTAATAATTGTAGCGCGAATATTGCGACAAATCTGGATTTCAACACTGTAGATGACCTCGCAGACAACGGTTGCAAAGATGTGCTAGCAGATGGTAGTTGCAACAAAACTCACGCCTTGCAGTCAACCAGCGAAGCGGTAAATTTCATCAATGCCACCACTGACAATACAGATCAACGCAATTTTGTCGTTGAAGATGGTTTGAGGGATGCTGGAGCCTTTGAGTATTTAACAACCGAACAACAGTGCCTGCAATCAAGTATAATCATCAACTCCTCTTTCACACAATCAGTAGCCAATGCCAATGAGTTAATTCAATCTATCCATTGTGCCAATGCAAACAATACAACAACCGACACGATTAATTTAGGTGATGATGTCACTCTGGCTCAAGCTTATGAGAATATAGACACTGGAATCCTTAATGACCCAGCATCAAAAGGCCGAACAGGAACTCC
>Ga0209345_10003422_pt1 | contig 16382 bp, 25 predicted proteins | sample Cruoilmetagenom7_FD_187294 | JGI IMG/M metagenome (GOLD analysis project Ga0209345, IMG submission 187294) | Oil polluted marine microbial communities from Coal Oil Point, Santa Barbara, California, USA - Sample 7 (SPAdes) (version 2) | ecosystem: Environmental > Aquatic > Marine > Oil seeps ...
CTTCCACTTCCGTATCCAATTCCGCCTCCGTATCCCTCCCCACTTTCCTTTCCACTTCCGTATCTACTTCCGCCTCCGTATCCCTCTCCACCTCCACTTCCACTTCCGTCTCCACTTCCACTTCCGTCTCCACTTCCACTTCCGTATCCACTTCCGTATCCAATTCCGCCTCCGTATCCCTCCCCACTTTCCTTTCCATTTTTGTCTATGTTGTCCATACTTGAACTTCTCCTATGCTTTTTCTAGCCCTCTCCACCTCCGCTTCCGCGTCCATCTCCGCGTCCATCTCCGCATCCATCTCCGCGTCCATCTCCGCATCCATCTCCGCATCCATCTCCGCATCCCTCTCCGCGTCCTTCTCCGTATCCACTTCCGTATCCACCTCCGCGTCCGCTTCCGCGTCCTTCTCCGCGTCCATCTCCGTATCCATCTCCGCATCCCTCTCCGTATCCACTTCCGCGTCCTTCTCCGCGTCCATCTCCGCATCCATCTCCGCATCCCTCTCCGTATCTGTCTATGCTGTCCATACTTGAACCTCTCCTATGCTTTTTCTGGCTTTTTCTGTGCACTTAATAATTTCTATAGCATACAACTCGATTTCATCGACTTCGCATGGGAACTTACACTCGTCTGGTTTTGATGTGCCATTAATTGCCATTTGAGACAATGACGCTGCGCCTTCCCACCACCACAGCCGACGTGCTCTCAGCAGCAGGACTTGATATGAAGTATCGTGCGGAGTTTTTTCGGCCAGCCAGCCCGCAAACACTCCAGCAGAATACGTGCGGATTATTACGTAGGCCAGTCCGTCCACATCGACTTCGTATTGATGGGCCTCGTTTTTTGGCACGTATACTACACCATTTACTTCTATTTCGTTAATCTTTGCTTCGTTCATACAAAACTCCTTTCGTTTTGGTTTCTTCATTCTTTTCCCTGTTCGCTTTCCGGCCATTGCCTAATCCTCAAATCTCTGGGGTGGATGTTATAACATCAAAACGTCTTTCCCATTCGGCACAGATTTCTTGTAGGTCGCCTCTTTTAGGTACAGGGTATAGCCCTAAAAAGGTAGCCCACCTTGTCCTTTGTGTTTGGTAGGAATCCCATACTCATTTAATTTACGAAAGAAAGTACGATAGCTAATTCCTAACATTTTTGCTGTTTTTTTTCTGTTATTACCGTTTTTTTCAAGCATCTGTATTATGTGGGATTTTTCAACTTCAGACATTTTAACAGATGCACTTTTTAATTCCTGTGCCACTAAAATAGCAAGTATTCTGTGCAGCAAAGTGTGTTTGAGCTTTTCTGGAAGGTCCTCGTCGTTGATAACAATACTTGCACCAGTGATTTCTAGCTCTATTTTCATTTCAGACTGCCTTCTTTTGAGATTTCTTTTGCTTTATAGTTTCAAGTTGTAGCGTCAAAGACCGAGTAAATTTTACAGGCAATTCTTTGTGGCCATATATTTGTTGTATGTGTTTTCTGTTTATTCCGTTCCTTGTAGCTACAAATCCTTCCCATTCCAAAGTCATGCCCATAGGAATGAAAGGCCCTTTAATCCAATACTCTGCCATAGCCTAGTTCCCTTGCTAGTTTGCGGGTTTCCTTTTCCAACCGCCACCAAGTCACGATCTCAGGATGTGGCCCACGAGAATGTAGTTTCTTTGTACTATCAACCACTTTTGAGACTTTGGAAGCATACGTTTTATTTTTACCAAGTATGTATAGTAGAATGGCCAAATTACTTTTTAATTCTTCTGGTCTGTCGATTGGAAGGACTATACTGCTACGAGACAAAATCAAATTGTTCCAACATCTCCAGAACCAATTGGCTTCCTCTTCTTTTGTTTTGCAGTTGAAGAAAAAATATCCTTCATCTTCTTTTCGTAGGGCATTACGCCATCGCTTATAGTCTCCAGTTGCTAATAATGAATTGATAACGTTTACCGGATGTCTGACGATTAGTACAACAGGAATGTCTTTTGGTAATTCATACAGGTAAGGAGCACAATGCCAATTAACATCTCCCCACACATCGTCAGTTTCGCGTTCTGTGCACCAACTATCCTTTTGTAGCCAATCTTCATGGCCACACTCGCATCCCAGTTTATTCATAACTGCAGATATATAATTGGTGCCGCTTCTGGGAACTCCACAGACTACAAAATCTATACGTCTTTTGTTTTCTGCTTTATTTTTAGAGGTGACTCCCATGTCTAACCTTTTCTATAATTTGAAATCCTAACACATGTGCAAGTCGCTTGGCAAGTCTTATCTGCTTTTTTGCCGAGGTAGAATAAAAAGTTTCGTCAGCTATTTCTACTTCTCCCTTCGCAGTAGAACACAGGCCTACCGGCTCATCATAACTGTATAGTACCCCCGCCCCTGTATATAGGTTTCTGGCATTTCCTGGACGTTCTTTCAGCCACGCACAAATCACCTCCGAATTTGTCATTTGTCTAATCCTTTCAATTGATCTTCCATATGCAAAAACACAAGATATAGTTCCTCCTGCAATTCAGGGGCGGTATCTAGTATGTTTTCAACGTCAAGATGCAATAGTACTTTTTTAGCTCGTTCTATTATTTCTTTTGTTTCCTTCCGTTTCCTCATTACTTGCCGAATTTCTTCCCCTTGTGGCAATTCATCCAACAAAGTTTCTACGATTTCACCTATTTTTTTTGTGCCCATACAAATCTCCTTTCTACCAAGACCATAACACACAGGTAGTGCAGGTATATTAGGTACACCGCTTAGATGAAATTAGTATTGGCAGTTCCTCCTATAGTGAAGGGGTAGGAGGTATTTGAAAAGTGTGTTTCATGTGTTGATCCCAAAAAGTCTGTTGTATTCTTGAGATCTCGGCTAATTTGGTTACACTGATAGTCAGAGTTTTAATCTCTTGTTTCAATTCTCTGATGTCCCTCGCCATTCCTTCTGTATCTGTACATGAGTTCTTTCTTTTTACAAGAAAATCCAGTACTAATCTTACGGTTAAAATACAGAAAATTGCAAAGACTCCGAAAACCGTAGAATTGTTGGCCCAGTCGAAGGATTGCTCAATGCCCATAATTAGTCCCTTCAGTAAAGAATTTAGTGACTGGAAATAGACCATCCTTTAATGATATAGCCCGATCCCCATGTAACACTTCCACCAGTCGGGAACCAGATACTCAATGTCTGAATAGCTATTTGTTCTCTTGTAAGTTCAAGAAGTGATTCTGCTTCTATAACTACATCATAATTAGTGGCTGATGCAGGAGCAGCAGTTGTTCCATTTATTTTCACATAAATTTCTGTGTCTGAGTCTCGATTTGCAACATACACAGGACTACACTCTGTTTTGTGGTCGGGGTCTCCAGTTTGGGCCTTTCTAAATTCATAGAGCCCCGCTGTGGTATTAACTACAGGATTAGTAACTATCGTTGGTGAAATGCTGAGGCCACGTACATAACTTGTTCTCATGGTAGGTCTCCTTTTCCCTAATTATACACATAAAAATTCTGGATGCCATTTTTTCCCTTGCCAAGCAGGAAAAAAGAATATAGAGTTCCTTTGGAGGTGACAATTGAACCAAAAAATCGTATTTCATAGAAACCTCGGGTGTACCTCATGCGACCTTTCCGCCTGTGGACAAAAAAGTACTTGTATACCCACCCGCCCCTTAAATAGAGAGATTCCAAAGAGTTCCCAAGCTCTATTGGTTCTTGGGGAAGCTCCAGGGTTAAAAGAAGATGAGGCCTGTAAATGCTTCGTTGGAGTATCCGGAAAATATCTTACAAAGGCATATCTTAGTTGGTTATTACAGGACGACTTGAATGTGGATGTGTACCTTTCCAACTCCGTCCGCTGTAGACTACCAAAAAATTACAAACCAGCACTGAAGAATTATAAAGCTTGCTCTGCCTTTTTTCATTTAGATCTAGAAGCATTGTCAAAGCGATACTCTTCAATTACCCTTCTATGTGTAGGGGCGATAGCTACTGCCTTTCTTTTCAAGCAAACACTCACACAAGCTCTAAACAACCAAGGACAACTATACAGATACAAAGATCAAGTCCTCCCAACATATTCTACTTTTCATCCGGCAGGACTTACGGCAGGCCGTGAACCATCAAAAATCCTTTCGGTACAAGAACATTTATCTCTACTGAAAGACAGTCTAAAAAGAACTCCTCCCTCATCCCTGTCTACAGAAATGAAATACTCCATAGGGAAACCTCCTCCAGAAGGGGCGGATTTGATCTGTCTCGATATTGAGACCTACGGGGCAATCAAAGGGCCAGAACAACGTTATTTCCATCCCAGAAAGTCCCAGATACTGGACGGTATCCCCAGGAATGAGCTAATAGTCTCTGTTGCAATAACTGATGCAACGACCAAAAAATCCTACTGGTATGAATGGAAGGATCTTTCCCATCGTCAATATGTCAGGGATTGGCTGGCAAAAGCAAGAACCGTTCTTTGCCACAATACCCTGTTTGATATCTCTTATCTACGTTATGCGGATTACAAAATTAAGGAGCTTTTAGATGCCAGATACTTACAAGCAGCCGGAAACACAAACAATCAATCTACACTGCGTTTGTGGGACACAACGATCAGCAATTATTTGCACTCCGATGTCAGACCCGAAAAATCTCTTAAATCCCTGTCCCCACTGTTCGGCTTCGGTTCTTATGAACGAACAGCAGCAAATTATCGCTTTAAGGACGGAAACGATCCCCTGCTACGAGAATACAATGTGGTGGATACCCTCAGAACTCTTGAACTCTTTAATTTCTTCAGAAGAAAAATCAGGGAACGGTACGGAGAGCAAACAGCAAAATTAACTGATTATTGCAAGCAATGGTACTCTGATCTGATTTGGACCGTTCTACATATGTCGGAAGCTGGTATACACATGGATAGAAAGGCCCTAACCACGCTTTTGGAAGAGAAAACCAAAGAGAAAACCAAACTGGACAAGAAAGTCTTTATGGATAGGGGCGGGGGTCTTGAAGGACACGGATCAAATAACTTTATACAGGAAGAAATCTTCGATATTATACAACAAGGTCCTCGATTCCTTCATGCCAGACTACAGAAAACCCCCGCAAAACAAGAATACAGTACGAATGACGAAAATCTGGAACTTCTACTTACCAACATCAAGAACGAAAAAGACCTGGAGTTTCTTCACGACTTACGGTCTCATCGTGCAGCCAGAAAGATTGTAACAACTTATACCGCCCCTTTCCTGTCTGAGAATAACAAGAAGAGAATGGTCAATGACTTTTTCTACCCTTCTTGGTTCATTGTTCCCTCCAAGTTCAAGGACGAATCAGCAGAGAAGGAGGGCGGTACTTCTCAATCCAGATTAGCAGCTCACAATCCAGGAGTTCAGACCTTTCCAGATTCAGTTCAAAAATGTATCTCCTCTCGGTGGAGGGGCGGGAGTATTATAAGTGCAGACCTATCACAGATAGAATTGCGTACAGCCGCCCTTTTGTCGGATGATCCTGTCATGTTGAAAGACTACCAAATGGACAGAGATTTACATGCTGCTACTGCTAAGCGTCTTTTTGATGTGGAAAATCCAACTAAAGAACAAAGACAGGGGGGGAAAGAAACCAATTTTCTGACTCTTTATAGGGGAGGGGCGGAAACATTACAGAAAAGACTAAGGTTACGTGGAATTAAAAAGGGATTCACGGTTTGTGTAGAGTGGATAAAGAAGTATTGGGAACAACATCCAGTATTGTGGAAATGGCAGAATGATTTAATTGAAGAAGTGAAACAGAAGGGATATTTGGAATTGGCATTGATAGGACAGTCGCGTTTGTATTTAGGAAATGCTCGGTCTCGTGAAAGGGCACAATCAACCATTGTGAATCAACCAGTTCAGACCTATGCGTCTAATATACTTCTTTCTGCGAAGAGCCAAATAACCTATAAATTTAAAAGCCAAAAGATGAAATCTCAAGTTATTCTGTCAGTCCATGACTCTGTTAAGATAGATACCCTAAAGAATGAGAGGGAAGAAGTTAAATGTATTGTAGGTGCAGCCCTTCTTTCTCCTCCTTTTTTTGTAGATTTGTGCAATTTATTGGATAGAACCATTCCTTTGAAGTATGATCTAGAAGAGTCATAAGGAGATTCAATATGCCAATTCTAAAAAATAGGCCTGGATCGGGACGTTCTCCATTAACCAGCAATCCCATTGGTGGAGATTATGGAATACAGAACTCCAAAATTAGAAGACGTCCAGGAGGACAACAGGTAAGCAGTGGAGGTGACACTAAAAGATTTGTTCCAGCAAGGAGCCAATTGACTGGTAAACTTTCATACGACATACATCCTAACGTGGCAAGAAAGATGGAAAACGATGCCTTTACGAGATTACAAGCTGAGGCAAACAAGGCAAATGTTCCTGTTCATACCTACATCACACAATATCTTCGAGATCCTAATTTGCTTACGCAATTAGAGAATATGAAATATGCTTTAGGTTCCAATTGGGGAACGTTGCTTTCTGGATTGGAAAGCTATGCAGGACTGGAAGAAGAAGAAGAGCCTAAAGGTTATTATCCTCTTTAATTTAAGGAGAATTATCATGGATGTATTTATTCAATTATGGACGGCAATCATGGCAGTTTTAGCTTTTTTTGGTATTGAATTTTCTGCCTGGGGTCTTTAATGGACTTGCCTAAAAAGGTTACTGTTCTTGTGGATACCAGGGAGAAATATCCTTTCCTTTTCCCTTCAACGGTAACCTTTTATCCCTACCATGCAGGCCACACTTCACATGTCTTTAAAATCAAAGCTCAAAAAAGCAGAATGCCGGAAGGAGATTACACTATAGAAAATCAGAGTTCAAAGGTCTTGATAGAAAGAAAGGGGTCTTTCAGCGAACTGGCTTCCAATTTCTTTACTAAGGATTGGAAACGGACTACAAACGCCATAGCACGCTTTGCAACGGCCACAGAGAATCCTTATTTGCTGCTAGAAGCCCCTCCAACAGGGTTTTGTACCCCATCTGGGACCAGAATAGAGCCGGAAAGAGTTCTGGACGCTTTTCTTGCTTGTGTAATCAAATGGAAACTACATCTTATTTGGACAGGAAGAATTACTGCCTCTTCTTCCAGGAGAAATATGGGAAAGATTCTTATACATATCATGTTGCAGCACATCTACGGACGATCCTCACCAGAGTACTTGCACAAAAATTACGGAGAGTTTCTTGACATTGGGCAAAATGTGGGTTAAACTTGGACAACTGCTCAAATGAAAAGGATAACTTAATGTCTCTCCAAAATAAGATAATGAACTCGAAAGGGAAATTAGAAGCACGAGAATTGATACGCAAAGAACGAGTGGAGCCTGCATTAACTCGACTTCCCTTTTGGGCAACGATATTAAAAAAAGGGCACAGACCAGATCCTGGAGTACGGAAATTCGTTCCACAGGAACTGGAGGCCTTTAGACAACTAGGGGTAAATGTATACTGCTCTACAATAAGATCAAGTGGAATTACTGACTATCGGCACTGTCCCAGAAAATTTTTCTATAGATATCGTCTTGGGCTTAAACCAAAGACCACTACACCTGCACTTACTATAGGTATTATCTATCATCTAATTGTGGCATCATTATACAGACATGGAGATGTACAAAAAGCGCTTGCGTTGGCTGCACAAAAAGGCAGGGATATGGAAAAGGAACTACAGGAGTTAGCAGCCAATAATCCTTTAGGGATTCTACCGAATGGAAAGGCAGTAGAGGAACAAATAGAAGGAAACCTAAAAGCACTACAAAAGGCAAAAACTATGGCTCTTTGGGCTTGGGAGAATCATCCTTTCAACTTAGATAAGTGGGAAGTTTGGGACGTAGAAAAACTGATAGAGATAAATTTTATTTCCATCGTTGCTCCCATCAGAGCCAGAGTAGATTTAATTCTTAAAGAAAAAGGAACTAATAACTTATATATTGTAGATCATAAGACTACCAATGCACCGTGTATGGAATACTTTGCTACTGTAACTAGAAGGCTTCAAACCAGATTGTATCGGCTTGCTGTGGAGACCATGCTATATAATCAGCACAAGGATTCCGGACTAAAAGTAGTTGGTATGATATACGATGTGATCAGAAAACCTGCGATCTCTTTTTCCAGTCAAGATGACTTGATTACAGCACATTCTTCACAAATAGCAAAGAAAATAGAGAAAGCACGGGGAGATCATGGTAAAGCCTTTACTGCAATGACTGATATACAAAAAGGGGCCTACAGAAAGAGACAAAAAGAAATTGATCGGGACTCCAAATTTTCTTCCCGTTGGGAGAAGCATCTTTGGCGGGTGAAAACTTGGTACGATGATGCCACAAAGGAGAGTCCATCGGAGCCACCATTCATGCGAGGACGTTTCCGTTTCAATAGTCCTGTGGTTACAGAGGAACTATTCCTTCAACTTCGTGAAGCTTCCAGAGCTTGTCGTGCCAATCCCGATCCTGCCAGATACTACAGAGATCCATCATGTACAGCCTGTAATTTATTCGGATCTAAATGTGTATATACCCCTTTATGTAACTCTACTCTGGAGGGATGGCCAGAAATAATCGAGGCTAACTACGAAACGAAAACCAGAGATCAGGAAGATCTAGAACAGGAAGAATAATATGACAGTCACTATAGAGATTCCAGACAAGTATTCCAGTTTAGGAGTAAGATCAGGATGGAATCCTACTCCATTAAACAAGGCCAGAATTTGGTTGGTGGCCCCTCCAGCCGAAGGAAAGACTACATTAGTTACTTCCAATCCAAAGGCATTGGTATTAGATCTTGAAGATCGGGCTGGGGACATTATCAACAGCAGAGCAACCTATGTACATTACCCTGACATGAAGGGATATCTCAATCTGATAACGGAACTTTGCAAGGACAAAAAAGCTGGAAAGTCTTATTTTGATACGATAGTCATTGATACTGTGGACGCATTTATAGATCAAAGTATTCCCTATCTAACTGAAAAGTACTCCTCGAAATGTGAAGACATCCGCGAATACGCAGGAGGAAAAGGCGGATGGTTCAAAATGCGTGATCTTTTAATGTCAAATTTACAGGAGTTGACTTTAGCAGGATATGGTTGGGTGGTTACTAGCCATGTAATAGACAAGGAACTAGGGGAAGGCAACAACAAACGGATAGTTCGTTGTCCCTCTGTAATGGACTCTGTACGTAAGGCACTGAACAATACTTGCCATCTTATAGGCACAATGGTACTCAAAGACCACAAGGTTAAAGTAACCAAGAAAATGAAATATAAGACGTCTTCTGGAGAAGTGAAAGAGAGCAAAAAGGAAATAGAGGAGTCACAGGGAATAGGATTTTTCCTCTCCTTCAGAAAAGGTACTGGTATAAATAGTCCGGAAATCAGGGACAGTAAAAACTCGTACTACGGACTTCTTAACGACTACATTAAAATACCAAAAATAAATGGATGGAAAAAACTAGAAGAAGAATATGAACTTGCATTAATCAAAGCTAAGGAGACTCAGAATGCAAAATCTTGATGAACTATTTGACCAAATTCAAACTGAAGTGGATGAAACAGAACGATTCGATAGCTGGTCACCGGATCCAGGACATTATGAATGCCTTCTCTCTAAATGGATAGAAGGCAGTCAAACCGCTGAGGATGGCGAAATATGGCCTACCTTTAGAATCCATTTCAAGATATTAAACGCAGAGGAACAAGGACAGGAGAAAGACGAATTTACTAGATTTATAGGAACTTCTCCCAATCAAAAGGGCAGAAATTTCAGGTTCTTGGAATTAGAGGATATTGTCAAGGCAGCCACAGGTAAGAAGATGAAGATTAAAAAAGCAGTGCCAAAGCTCAAAGAATTATGTGACACACAATCAACAATTATAAACATAAAGGTAACGCAAGGGAAAAAATACACCGATAAGTATTCAGGAGAAGACAGATACTATAGTAACTTCAAATTCTCTTCTGCAAAAGTAGAGTAACAAGACGCCATAGTATATTCACAGGGAGGAGTCTGGTCTTTGATCCTTTTCTCCAGGCTCCCCCCGCCCCTTATATAGGAGGAAAAATGAAAACCAGAGAAGAACTAAAAAACCTAGCTCAAACTGCTTTAGCGAAACTCGTAAATTCCGTTGAGGGAGAAACTGCGTCTGTGGCCCTTCTTTTTTGGATTCAACCTGACAATATATTACTGCTACGAAGTAGTGAACAAAACAAACCAATAAGCGACCTTCACAGACTCCTTCTGGAACTTGTAGGTAGTGCAGTAACAAGAATTTTAACTGATTCAGCCCTGAGACAGAAAACGGAAAAGGAAGAAAGAGATGAAACCAAAATTCAAGGATAAGGAAGAATACCGGAAACGAATAGAACTATTTGAAAATCTATTAAAAGAAATAAATTGTGGTTATGGAGGAATACTGTTCCTTTTCAGTTATGACAATATCCAGACTTACTATTCAGATGTTCTTGGCACAAAAGAAGAAAAAAAAGAAGGACTTTCAAAAGGCCTAGAGGCTTTGTCACACTATCTTCTTTCCGAAATTAAAACCTTCGTAGCAAACGCATCTATGGCCAAGCCTAAAGGAGATCCAAATGACAACGATGCAGGTAAAAATTAACTTGAACGAGATGTTAGAAGATCTTAGTCCCTTGGAAAAAAAACTTTTTGGTCAGTACATAACAGCAAAACTTCAAGGAATTAATAACCCAAAAGAGGTATGTCTTTCGGTTGATATTAATAATATCCTAAAATCCCTAGTACCTTTTGAACTGGAAGGGTTAAAAGAATGGGCCATTGAATGGTTGTTAGAGGAGGGGTTTATAGCCTATAGGGATGAGGATGAATTATTAGAAATGGTAGAAAGCGGAGAATATACTAAACTTAGAGATGGAATAATCAGAATGAAAGAGAACAATGATGAAGATTAATCAAAGTAATTTTACTGTGCGGGCTGCTGCTCACATAACAGGAAAGGCCCTTCGAGGCCTGCGATTTCGTATAGGAAAATCCAATGTGGCATGGTATGCTTTCGACACAGAGACAGAGGAAGAATGTAAATTACAAGCAGGCGTTTTATACCCCTCCAACAGTCCAGCAACTTTGACTCTTTCAACAGGAACTCACTTGGCAGAAAACCATGCTTGGGATTCGTTTGGAGAAGCCTCTGTTTCCATAGATCAAAGTGAAGGAGTAAGAATTTATATCGGAACTAGAATCCTTCCATTGAACCCACTCTGGAAAGGGAAAGTAATAACGTTGACGGGGCATGTCACAATCCTTTTAGAACAAGAAAAGGACAATTTCCGCACAACTGTAATCACTTTAACATTGCCAGACTATATCCTAGAAAAGAGGCAAGAAGATTTTCGCTAACAATAACCTTTACTTTTAGTGTTCTTAGGCGTCACCTGTTTAGTTCCTTTCCGTTTTTTGTTCGTTCCAGAACCAAATTGTTTCCCCTCATTGTTTTGCATTAATCGCCTAAATCCAGCGGATCTAGCCGCCTCAAATGATTGTGGTTTGTTTTTTTTTGTCATAGGTTTCTCCAAACAGAAAAAGGTAAGGAACAATTTCCCTTATCGTTTCCTCTTCTTCTTTTTCTTTTTTTTCTTCTTTCCTACTATGGGTCTTCCAGTTCGTCCAGCCGCAGAGGTTCTGCCTTTCGGAGTTGTTCTTTGTGCTGACGGTACTGGTGGGGCCGGTGATCCTGGAATGAGCCCAGGTCCTGTTCCTCCATTTGGACTGAGATCTGTCATGTCATTCTCCTAGTCTCGCATGTGATTTAATGTTTTAGGTTTCTGTTGCCCAACATTCCCCTGGATTAATTTCTTTGGAGGATGTTTAGCGGCTTTTTTAGCACTAAATGCCTCTGTAGTTTTTCTGTCCTGATTTCCTTTCCACAATTTCCCGTTGTTTTTCTCCGTCATTTCTATTCTCCTATTCCAATTTCAATAAGGCGTCTCGGCCCGTAATAATAACTAATCCAGCAATAATCTTCTCACTTCCAGAGGCCCAGTCCCCGTCAAAAATACCTTCAAGAACTCCAGCCCCTACAGTTAAAAGTCCTACCCAGAAAGTTTTAGTTTTCCATACTTGTTTCTTTGGTGCCATCATTCAAGTCCTCCAGAACTTCGTCTAATAATTGATTTTCCTTGTCCTGTATTTTTACAGGTGCATGATAATGAAGATGCAAAGCACATCCACTAAGGAACAATAGCAGTGTCAGTACTGGAATCCATTTCCTCATTTTCCGTTTCCTTCAAGGTTTTTATAAGTTCAATTAACCAAGGCTCTATATTTGCACTCACTTCGGCATCAGTTCCATCGTCCGCCCCTTTATGGTATAGAGCTATGTCAGTTCCAAACCTGATTCCTATAGTGCCGGACTTTTTAGTTGTAACAGAGCACCCTGTTCCTGCACAAAATAGAACCAAGAAAATACAGATTGTTTTCATCCTACTCCTCCTTTCCCCTCTCCTTCGGTCCCTTTACCTTCTTTTCCCTTGCTCTTGATACCACCACCGCCCCTTCCTGGAAGGGCTGGATTTACTTTAGCCCCTGGAGTTAATACACGTCCTTTTTTACTGGCTTCAGCAACAGATCCTAGTCGATTCTTTCCCTTCCTCTTTTTCTTTTTTTTATTCTTCATAATTTCACCCTTAAATATACTACTTATTTGTGCATTGTGCCATAAGGATTAAAAGAACCTGAACCAAATGCACCCAATCCAGTTCCTGCTCCGGTTTCTGGCAATTCACTACGAGAAATCGTATCTTGGTTAAATCCACCTAAAGGCCCCATTCTGTGTTGGTATTGGCCTTTTCGCTGATACCCAGAGGGGCGGGAGGCTCTATAGGGCATCATTTGTATAGGTGTCTTAGTTCCTAGTAATGCGGGGTCAATTCCTAGGAATTGGTTCCCCTGAGCCAAAAGAGCGGTCTGTATCATGGCTGCGAACTGGGGTCTAAGCTCCTTTGGCAGGGTAGAAAGAAGTTTTTCAAGTCTTGGTACATCCCGACGCATTTGCATTGCTCTTATGTCAGATTCTTTCAAGATGAGAGGAACTTGGTACGCATTTTCATATTCCTTTTTGATACTTCTGGCTTCCTTTTCATTGTTTTTTGCCAAGGCATCTACGTAATTCCTCCGGTATTCTCTAATTCTGTCTCTGTTTTTTATTCCCCACTGAACATATTCGGCCTCAGTAGAAAAATTATTTCTTCCTGTAATTCCAGACGCCTCAGCAAGAATCTGTTTTCTGTTAAAGTATCCTATAAGGGACCCCTTGGAACTATAAACAGGATATTTCCCGTCTGGAGTGGGACTGTTATAGTCTGCATATCTTCTTCCCAATGTCTTCCCAGCGGATTCTCCCATCCCAGGAATAAAAGGCATAGCTCTTGAAGCCGCAAGTCCCCCAGGAACCAACATAGGAAGAGCGTATTTTAAATTTTTAGGATCTCCCATTATTGCTTCTACTCCTGCCCCTGCTAGAGAAAGTGCCGGAGGAACCAGAGGTATTGGAGAGAAAGGTCTACCTGCCCTGGGGACAGGTAAGGATCCAGTTAACAGACCTTCACTGAAATCCATTCCGAGTGATCTTCCTCCTTCATATAATACGCCGCTGGCTGCCATTGCCCTTCCAAGAGTCCCCCAATTTTTCCCCATAAACCCTGCCTGTGCACCGGACCCAACGGACATAGCAGTATCAGTAACAAACTCCAGCATTTTAGTCGGGAAGGTCATATACTGTCGTAACAATGGATTTTTATCCACAAGAATAGAAGGGATATTTTCCGGTCCAGCAAGAAATTGTGTTTTCGCAACTACATCTTTGGCAGCAACCAAAAGCTCTGAACTTCCTTTTTTCCATCCTTCTCTCGCACCCTTCCACAAAGCCCCTTCAAACGCCACCAGTCGATTAAAGGATTCAGTGGCAGTAAACATACTCATCATAGCTCTTTTGGTCCTGTCAAAGCCCTTAGAGAATCTGTTTGGAAGTTTGAGGACACCTTCATCCCAAGAGTATTTGAAAGCACTACTTAATGCTTCATCAATAACAGGTGAATGAGATAATCCTGCTTCCGCAAATTCTGGAAACGCAAGCTCTAAAGCCTTTTCATGTGATTTCTTCGCACCTCTTAAATTGAAGTATTTTCTTGACCTGGAAAAAACTCTTCCCATTCCCTGCATAGTTGCAGTTGCTCCTATCAATGGTACAGTGGTCAGAGCATTTTGTAGAAGGTTCAGAGAGGCTGATCCTGCATTCATACCCAGTGTCCCCAGATAAAGCCAACCAGCCGCCCCTCCACTTGTGCCAATTAAACTGAAAGGGCCTCTATCAGAGAGCAGGGCATCCTTTATCCATTTCTGTGCAGAGTCTGGAATTAGGTCTTTAACCCAGGATTCCTTTAATGAATCATATACTCTGGCTTTGGTAGCTCCCCATTGTTGTGCCGCCATCATTTGTCTTTGCGTAAGTTTTCCTCTGGCTATTGGAATATAGACATCCTGTAAAAGTTTAGCTCTTCCAGGATCACTAACTTTCATTGCCTGTACAGCGGCGGTCAATTTCTTTCCTGCCCCATTCAAAGTCCAACCTGACAGGTTTGCCATTCCATTGGCATAGGTCTCGTAAGTTTCATAGAATCTCATCCTGGCAAGTGGAAGTACCTCTCTTTCAAATCCAGGAGACCCCACGAGAGGTCCACGTATCTTTGCCCCTTGTTGGTACTGACCTGTCTGCATGAAATGGTCATATCCCATTAAGTCCTTTAATTTTTGAAGGCCCTTTTGGTCCACTAGATCTGGAAATCTTTCCAGATCACGCGGGTCAGGCAACAGGTGATACTTCTTGGCCCTGACTGATCCTGGAAGAGGGTCTTTAATTGCTGCCATTTGTTTTTGAGCAAAGTTCCCTTCTGTACCAGTCAACGCGACGTTTATACTCTTCCATTCGTCTTTAGTCATCATATCCCTGGCAAGAATATCCGGAAGATAGTCCTTTTCATAGATTCCCAGTATTCCTTTGCCCTGCAACCGCTGTCTTTCGTCCGAAGGAAGCTTTGACCAAATATCTTTGAAGGAAATTTCCTTTCCTTCTAAACCTTTACTTTTATAGGATTTTAAAAATTTAGCTCTTTCCTTTTCTCCTAATACCGATTCCAAAATTCCCCTATGTTCCGGACTCTCTAATAGTTCCATGTAGGATTCATCATATATTGCCCTGAATTTCTTGTTCAACCCATGCAGATGTGTATCATATTCAGTGTCTATGGCGGATTTGTTCAAAGGACTCCATAGTTTTTTCTTCCCGTATTTTGTATACTCATCTAACTTCTTCATCTTTGATTGAAGAATGAATTGCTGCCTTGGACCAAAAACTTTTCCTGAAACTCTCTCATAATCTGTCACAGCTTCATATGCTTTTAAAAGATATTTTTCCTTGTATTTATGTGCTCCAGCTAAAGCATCCCCGAAGGCGGACAGGATTTCCGGTCTGTCTTTATAGATGTTGCTAAATCCCTTCAGCCGAGACAATACCCCATATCTGGAGGCTGCTTTTGTTACCTTAGAGGAAAAAACATTCAGGTTCTTTAAGAGAGGAACTGGATACCGCATGGCCATTATAGTACCAATTAGAACGAAGGGATTCGTAACGGTTTTTAGAATTGCACTGAAAGGCCCATCGTCCAATTCCATGCGGTCTATTAGATCTTTTGATTCCTTTGCAGAAAGACTATAGGGATCAAGCAGAGCACGACCACTGGCCCCAACATCCCCATATAAGGCATTCGCCAATGCCAAAGAAGGACGATTCATAACAGACGAATCTATCATATATTTTATCCCTGCCCTATAAATTGCTCATTAGGAGTAAGACCTTGTCCAAAAGCCCCCCCATAAAGAAGTTGTTGTGCCCTGGGATCGGTTCTCCTTACCGCCCCTTCAATGGCTCGTTCTCTTCTTTTTAAGGCCTCTTCTTGTTGTAATCCTTTATAAATATCATCCATATTTATAGGGGCTTTGTAGCTTGCCATTCTTGACTGATATTCTTCATCTCCACCAAAGGCCCTATTAATCTCATCCATGTTAGATAGAGCTTCAAACAACAGAAAGCCTAAGGGAGTTGCAAGCAGACCAGGAAGTGGACCTTTCAATCCTGCCTTCACTGCTCCCTTTACTCCTGGCCCATACATGGATTTAACCATTTGTTTCTTGGCTGCCCTAGTTGCTGTCTTTTCCGTTCCCGCCCCAAAAAGATGCAAAATCCATTCCATTGGAGATATCTTTGCCTGTTGCTTTATGGCAGAAATGGCTGGTTTCCCAACAGGAAGATCGGCCTTGAT
>Ga0209345_10003423_pt1 | contig 16379 bp, 12 predicted proteins | sample Cruoilmetagenom7_FD_187294 | JGI IMG/M metagenome (GOLD analysis project Ga0209345, IMG submission 187294) | Oil polluted marine microbial communities from Coal Oil Point, Santa Barbara, California, USA - Sample 7 (SPAdes) (version 2) | ecosystem: Environmental > Aquatic > Marine > Oil seeps ...
AAAGCCAACAGCGAAGCGCAAAAGGATAACGTGAGTGAAGCCTCAACGAAATTTACCGTCGAAAGCCATAACCAGACCGGATGAGGCGCGCGATGCCGGTCGCGATGTTGACATGGCTAGCAGCGATGGTGACTTGAAACCGCAAATGTCCGATTTCCCTCGCAGGCGTGGTGCTGCGGCGTCTTTTTTTCGGCTCGGGCTTCAGATCGTATTTCCGCTACTGATCCTCGCAGGCAGTTTAGCGGTTTTCAATTACATGAAATCGACTAAGCCAGAGGTGCCGAAGCGCAAGGTGCGTGAGGCCTCATACGCGGTCAAGGCCATCGCCATAACGATAGGCAGCATAACACCAACTTTCACTCTCTACGGCACCACCACCGCCGGCCGTCAGGTTGAATTACGCTCCCTCGTTGCAGGCCGCGTTATAAAAACCGGCAATGGCCTGCGAGCAGGTGGCGAAGTAAAAGCTGGCGCAATATTATTGAAGATCGATCCGTTCAATTTTCAAACAAAGCTCAAGGAGGTCGCTGCCCAGGTCGCCGAGGCAAAGGCAAAATTGGTCGAAATGAAAGCCTCCCTGGTTTCCGAGGAGGGAAATCTAAAGTTTGCCAAAGCGCAATTGAAACTTGGCAAAACCGACCTCCTGCGTGCGACCCCACTCGCCCAGCGTGGCACGGTTTCGGCGCGCACTGTTGATGATCGACGTCTAATCGTCTTCCGGCGCGAGCAAGTCCTCATCCAATCCCAAAATACCATTTCCATCTGGCATGCGCGTATAGCTCAGCAAAAAGCCGTCATCGCGCGGCTGAACGTGGTGAAACTCCAGTCCGAAAGGCGTTTAATTGAAACCACCTTAACAGCCCCCTTCAACGCCTACGTTACCGATATTGGCGCTCAGGTCGGCAAAATGTTGAGCGCCAATGACAGTGTCGCGACACTGATCGACCGCGACTGGATTGACGTCCGTTTCACGCTCACGAATGCACAATATGGCCGGTTTGCCCAAGGCCAGGGCGGGCTCATCGGGCGCGAAGTAAATCTCGAATGGCGCGTTGGACCAAAGCCGCTGATTTACAAGGCGCGCATTGATCGGGTTGGCGCCCGCGTCACCTCAACCACCGGCGGCGTCGATGTCTACGCCCGTATTCTCAATCCATCGAAACCCGTGCCGATCCGCCCGGGTGCCTTCGTTGAGGCAACCCTAAAGGACGTAGCATTCAATAATGTCGCCAAGATCCCCTCTTCAGCAGTTTATGACAACACTCGCGTTTATGTCATCGAGAAAGGCCGCCTTAAAAGCCGTAAGATTCGCGTTGTTGGCACCAGCGGCTCAGACATGCTTGTCGAGGGTGAATTGAAGCAAGGCGAGCGCGTTGTCATAACCAGGCTTTCAACGCCTGGCGACGGTGTTCGTGTTCAAGAGCAGCGTAGCAATGGCTCATAAGGCACTCCCACCACCCGGCAATGCCTCTGGTGGCACGTCCAGCGGTGGCATCATTGGTATGTTCGTGCGCCACCCGACGGCTGCGAATCTACTGATGATCAGCCTCATTTTAATCGGGGTTTTCAGCCTGACGCGGCTTAATCGACAGTTTTTCCCAACCTTCGATATCCCGATCATCACTGTCACAGTAAATTGGTCAGGTGCCAGTGCCGAGGACGCCGAAAAGAACATTCTCGATATACTAGAACCCGAGCTTCGCTTCATTGATGGCATCGAAACAGTAATTTCTTACGCCCGCGATGGCGTTGGCACCATATCGATGGAGTTTAAACCAACAACCGACATGCAAAAGGCGCAGTCTGATGTTGAGCAGGCCGTGGCCCGCGTCACGACGCTGCCCGAGGACGCCGAGCAACCGCATGTGAAGCGCATTGCGCGCTACGATCGGATTGCCCGCATTGCGATCTCTGGTCCGTTCTCCGAGAGCGTTTTGAAGGTCTATGCTAAAACCCTGCGCGATGGATTGCTCAATGCAGGTATCGATAGTGTTCAGTTGTCCGGTGCGAGAGACGAAGAGATCTGGGTGAAGATTCGCGAGGCGGACCTGCGTCGGCTAGGTCTCACGCTTGATGAGGTCTCAACCAGGATAAGAGATAACACGCGCGATCAGCCTGCTGGTAAACTTGAGGGTCGCACCGAGTTGCAATTGCGCGGTGACAGCGATCGCAAAACACCCGAAGAAATCGGAAAAATCGAAATCAAAGCACTAGGGACTGGTGAAAAGATCTACCTGCGCGACATAGCGGACGTGCGCACCCGCTTTAAGCGTGATGATAAAATAGGCATTGCCAACGGTCGCCGCGCAATCGAACTTCTCGTCCAGCGTGCCTTGTCCGCCGACACGATCAAAACAATGCGGACTTTGCAGTCCTACATGAAAAAAGCCAGGATTGAGCTACCTCCGTCACTAAATATGACCGTCTACGATGTGCGCGGTAAGTTGGTCCAGCAGCGCCTCGGTATCCTCGTCATTAATGGGCTGCAAGGCCTTGTGCTTGTGCTTCTGGCACTCTTTATTTTCCTCAATGCCCGCGTTGCGTTTTGGACAGCCACCGGCATTCCAGTGGCATTGTTGGCCACCCTGGGCGTTATGTATGCCACAGGCCAAACCATCAACATGGTCTCGATGTTTGGCCTCATCATGATGCTCGGAATTATCGTTGATGATGCCATTGTGGTTGGCGAGCACACCTCAACTCTCGAAGAGCAAGGCGTATCGCGCAGAGAGGCGGCTGAGCAGGGCGGCACACGAATGTTTGCTCCTGTCACCGCCGCCAGCCTGACCACAGCCGCAGCCTTCATGCCGATCCTATTCATCGGTGATCGCATGGGCGACATTATGCGGGGTATTCCCTTGGTGGTTCTCGCGGCACTTGCAGCCAGCCTAATTGAGTGCTTCCTGATCTTGCCCGGCCATCTTCGTCACGGTGACGCACGCGACGCGTCAGCCAAGCAGCGAAAGAAGCCCGCTCGCCTTCGGCGCTGGATTGATGATGGCTTTAATTGGTTTCGTGACAATCCGTTCGACCAGTTTGCGATGCTCTCATTCCGCTGGCGCTACACCACTGTCGCCGTCCTGATTGGCATGTTTATCTGGGCAGTTGGAATGATGGCAGGGGGGCGTGTCAAATTCGTTTTCTTTCCGCGCCTTGAAGCGGAAACTGTCGTTACTTCGGTCTATTTTGCCCCTGGCGTGTCAAAAGACGAACAGACAAAAGCTGTTACTCTCATTGAAAAAGCGATCTACACAGCCGAGAAGCGACTTCTCTCAGGCAGTACTTCAAAGGGACACACAGGCAGCGCCAAGGCTGGTAAAACACTTGGCAAACCTCGCGACACCAAGTTGATCCGAGCGACGTTCGCTCTGCTCGGCAAGGCCGGGCGCGCCGAGGGCGATAATCTTGCTCAGATCACGGCCGAGCTGGCCCCAAGTGAAGAGCGTCAAACCAGAACGCCAATAATTCTGCGGGCCTGGCGAAAAGCTATCCCCCCGATACCCGGCGTCGAGCGCGTAGCAGTATACGGACGTCGTGGAGGCCCGCCAGGTCGCGATGTGGATGTACGCCTTCAAAACGGCCCGATTGAGGTTCTCAAAAAGGCAGCCGAAGAGCTGAAACAAAAACTTACCACCATCCCCGGTGCCAGCGCAATCGAGGACGATCTCCCATACGGCAAGCAGGAACTGGTCTTCCGCCTGACGCCGCGAGGCACAGCACTGGGCTTAACGGGAGCAAGCATCGGGCGGCAGGTCCGCAATGCTTTTGAAGGCTCAGTAGCCACTCGTTTCGCGCGCGGAGAGGAAGAAATCACGGTTCGCGTTCTGAGAGTTCAGGAGCGGGAAGGCATTGCAGCCCTTCAAAACGTCTACGTTCGCACCCCGCAAGGGGCTCGGGTGCCTCTCCATGATGTTGTGAATGTTTCAGAGCGTCGAAACTTCTCCCTCGTGCAGCGGCGTGACGGTGTCCGAACCGTCTCTGTTACCGCTGATCTTGATACTGACGTCGCAACCACCGAGCAGGTTGTCGCCCGCCTGGAGCGCGAAATAATGCCGGCTCTCGCGGCAAAGTATGGTTTGACCTATCGCTATAGCGGCCGCAATGAAGAGCGCGGCAAAGCCTTCAAAGACATCAAGAGTGGCGCTTTCCTGGCTCTGGCGCTGATCTATATCATTCTGGGTTGGGTATTTGGCAGTTACGCAAAACCACTGGCGGTGATGGCGATCATTCCGTTTGGCTTTGTTGGCGCCGTCGTTGGTCATTACGTAATGGGCTATAATATCACGCTGCCATCAATGATTGGCTTGTTGGGGCTTTCAGGCATCCTGGTGAACGATTCAATCGTGCTGGTAAGCCGCCTTACCGAGCGTCTCGAATTAGGCGAATCCTTGGAAATCGCCTCAGTCGGCGCCGCACGTGATCGTCTGCGTGCCGTCCTGCTCACGTCCCTGACGACAATTGGCGGTCTAACACCGTTGATCTTCGAGACCAGCCGGCAAGCCCAGTTTCTGATACCGCTTGCCGTCACGATTGTTTTTGGGCTTGCCACTGCTACAATTCTGGTGCTCATCTTGGTGCCTGCTCTAGTTGGCATCGGAGGCGATATCGGTCGCGCTGCCAAGGCTCTGAAGTCTCTCTATTCTTCTGGTGATCAGAGCAAACAGAATAGTGGACGAACGAACTTTCCCGCTGAATAATGCTCCCAGAATGCGCCTGCCATTATCCCCGCGAGGGTTTTTCACGAGCAATACCCCCGCGAGGGTTTTTCACGAGCAATACCCCCGCGAGGGGTTTTCACGAGCAATACCAATGCAAGGGTCGGGAATTTGAGCCATCAAGCGTTTGGAATTGAAAGGGCACCACTGTTCCGGCGTTTCAATGACGTCTGCACAATCGGCTATTTTTTGGTTCCGGAATTTTCCATGATCTCCTTTGTTGCAGCCCTTGAGCCACTGCGCCTTGCCAATCGCATCGCCGGGGAACAGCTCTACAACTGGCGGCTGTTCTCTCATGATGGCAAGCCGGTGGCCTCATCGAGTGGCTTGGAAATTTCCGTCGATGCACCATTTAGTGACGCAGATCGCCTCTCCGCAGCCATCGTCGCAACCGGCGACAACGTATCCACAGGCGACTATAGCAAGCTTATCTCCGCGTTGCGGAAATCTTCGTCCTTCGGCGCCTCCATAGGTGCTGTCTGCACGGGAACCTACGTGCTGGCAAAAGCTGGATTACTGAACAAACATCGAGCCACCATTCACTGGGAAAACCACTCCAGTACAGTTGCGGAGTTCCCCGACCTGTCGATCACACAGGAGCTATTCGAGATTGATGACAAACGCTTCACCTGCGCAGGCGGCACGGCAGCGATTGATATGATGCTGGCAATCATCGCTCGTGAGCAGGGTGGAAAGCTCGTTACAGAAGTGACTGATCAGCTAATCCATCACCGCATGAGAGATCCCCAGGACCGCCAGCGGATGGATCTACGTTCTCGCCTGGGTATTGCGCATCCCAAGTTGCTCGCCGTAATCGCGCGTATGGAAGAAACGATTGAAGCCCCGGTCAGCCTCACTGAGCTGGCTCGGCATGCGCAACTCTCATCCCGCCAGCTCGAGCGGCTTTTTTCCAAGTACCTCGGCCACTCACCAACGCGCCACTATCTCTCAATCCGTCTGGGCCATGCGCGTTTTCTGTTGCGCCAAACAAGCATGCCGATTCTGTCAGTTGCCATGGCTAGCGGGTTCGTCTCAGCCTCGCATTTCTCAAAGAGCTACAACGAACACTTTCTTCGAACCCCAAGCGCCGAACGTCGTCGCCCTATCACATAACACATGCGAAAAACCAGAGTGTTTCTAACACCCTCCGCAGGGCGGAAACATCTCAGGCCGCGGTTTCTTGCACAGTCGTTATTATGAGTGGAAAGGCAACAATTGGTTCACGTATGCCGGGCATATGAATTTCACGGCATTCTGTTGTAGGAATGGTCTGATTGGCGGCTTGTAGGGTTTCTTTTGAGATCAAACAATCGGTTAGCAAATCTTTTGTTGCGGCCTCCAGGCGACCCGCAACGGTGACTGTCTCTCCAAGCGCCGTGACCATGAATCCGCGATCCTCATCGCCAATCCGCGCCATCACCAAGGGTCCGCTGTGTATTCCAATGCCGACCCGCAACGGTAACGGTAGTACGGCCGAGAATTCAACGTTCAGCGTTTCAGCAACCTTCAGCATGTCACGTGCCGCAGCGAGCGCTGCACGGCTGCCGGCGTTGCGGTGGTTGGTCAGTCCAAACACAGCCATTAGCCCGTCGCCGAGAAACATTGTGACGCGCCCACCGTGTGCTTCAATCGCCTGTCTCATCTCAGCAACAAATCTGTTCAGCAGCACCACCAAGTCATAGGGAAGCTGGGTCTGAGTAAGTTTGTCGAATGCTCTAAGATCGACGAACAATACAGTCGCCTTACGCTCAATCCCCCACTTGAAGGCTTCTTCATCCCAATCAATCTGACTGTCAGGAATCTCGACCGGCAGCAGAATTTGGACGTTGATATTTCGCGTGGGCCTAATTTGGCAGGCCAGCCGGACGCGGGGAGGTGCTGAAATGCGCTTGAGGATCGCTGTTTCCGACGCCCCAGGTGGTGGCAACAAATCATGGCCGTTGAGAATTAGAACCCGGCACGTCGAACAACGCCCCCGCCCTCCACACAAAGAAGGATGAGGGATGCCATTGTCGCGGCTCGCTTCAAGCAGCGTAAGCCCCTTCGGCATTGATACATCGCCATGCCCCGTGTAGCGGATCAGCACTTTTCCACCAAATCTCCGGGCCAATTCCAAGGCTATAATCGCGAGCACAATAAACCCGGCGGCAATCATCAAAACAAGGTTGGTTTGGCGTGATATTTCGGTAAAGAGCGCTATTTGTTCAGCCGTCCAAGTTCCCTTGAGTGTTTTGAATTCGAGCGCCTCTCGCCCGGCTGCCACAAAACCCGCTAGCGCCAAAAGTGGTAGCGACACCCCAACCACCAGCCCCGGCAGACGAACCATTGGGTACCAATCACGCGAGCGCACCGCATAGTGCAGCCCAATTAAACCGTGAGACCATACAACAACGACCAATATCGACTGCTTCCAGCCAAGCGCCGGCCACAATTGCCGCAGCGTACCAAGATAGCTGTCATCAAGTCCGGCAAAGGTAGCAAGAACACGTGTGCCGATGATGTGTTCGAATATCAATAGCGGGATCGAAAGGCCAAGTGCGATCTGCACCGCCTCCTTCAGCGGCATCCGCCACGTCCGCCGACTAATGATACGCTTGAGCGCGAACCCAACATGCACCAGTGCTGAGCCATAGAGCAACAGCGTCCCCGGCCACGACCGCCACACAGCAACGCGCCAGACTTGGAACGTCTGCATCGCGTCGACACCAAAGACGCCTAACGCATGATTGGCGAGGTGGGTTGTCACAAAGGCCAGTAGAACAAGTCCTGACCACAATCTGAGTTCGCGCTCCCGCAGCAGCGTCGCGTTAGATCTTGGCTCAACCCCCATGGGGGCACCCGCAACTGGCATCTGCTCGCTCATCCCTGCCTCAGTCCTTTGAAGTCGACGCAAATTTTTCGTTCATGATTTCCAATCGCCTTGCCAACTCACGCGCAATCGCCAGCGCAAACTGAGGCACATCACGAACGACCTCGGTGAATGTATTCCTGTCAATCTCAAGCACGGTGACGGGTGTAATCGCCCGGATAGTGGCACCTCGAGGTGTGTCGCATAATACCCCTGTTTCGCCAAAAATAGCATCACCCTCCAGCTTTGCGAGGCTGACGCTCTCTTCTTCCTCCTCGCGCAATACCTCGGCAACGCCATCCAACAAAACGTAGACCGCAGTGGCGGCGTCGCCTTGATGAAAAATCTCTTCGTTCGCCTGATAGGATATGCGCTGTCCCGATAACGCCAAGAGGCGTAGCTTCGTGATATCCACGTCGCCAAACATTGGGATGTTTTGCAGCACTTCGCATTCGGACTGAAGACTCATGCCTGTGAACTTTCTGCTGTTTTCGCCAGTGACTTCTCGTTGTCTACATCCTCAAAGGTCGTAATTTCGCGAATAGATGTTCCGTTGAGTGAATCCTGATCAGGAGATTTTCCTTGTCCCGAGGAAGCATCGGCGCTCTCGCCTGTGCGTGCCGGCAAGCCGTTACTTCCAAAGTCCACCGCTCGGATACCTTCAAAGCGGATTACCTGGTCAAATCCTTTTGCCATTTCCGGATTTGTGAACGACATAATCAATGTTCGCCCATCCATCTCTTTCCGCAAGTTTTGAATGATCAACGCGGCATCTCTGGAGCTAAAGTCAGATAAACCACCATCAATAATCAAAATGCCCGGCCGCCGGATCAAACACCGCGCAATGCTCACGGCTGTCCGTTGCGGAGCAAATAATAGTTTTCCGCCGGGCCCGACATCGTAGTCGAGCCCCAACTGATAAACCATCTCAGTCAAATTCAACTCATCCAACGTTTGTTTAAGCACCCCGGACACCTTGCGCTCTGAGTTCGCAACACCATAAGCAATCCGTCCAAACAGCAGGTTGTCCCGGATTGGCGCAGCCATCATGACTTTGTCCGGCTTATAAAATTCAATCTCGATCGCATAATTGCCAGGCAGATAGCGATTGAAACTTTTGCGTGCCCTTAGGATGCGGCTTTGCAAGTCAGGTTTGACAAGGTTCAACCTATGCTGAGGTTCCACATATGCCAGTGCCAGCGCAATCAAACGATTATGATCATCATGCGACAGGCGGTGTTGGAAATCCCGAGATTTGGCCCTCTCCAGAACCTCGATATACTCATCAAGCTCACTCGACTGGATGAGCCCGTAACGTTCAAACAAAGGATGCCCTGGCGGCAGTTCAGCAAATGTCTCAATTGTCGTTTGTGCAATCTGAAGGCCGATTTCCACCAGCGGCTGCTCCAAAGCTTCGGCACTCAGAATAGCTCGAAAGTAAGGATCCGCACTCAGGGTGGCACGAAGGAGGGGATCTGTTGCAAGGTTACGTCCCGCTAGATGTGATCCTGATGGAAGTCCAAACACTAGATTCTCGCCAATGGTGGCATTTTTATTGTAGTGGGTTGGTTCAAATGGCTCGATAAGGTTGAGCATGTCTTGGTCGGAAAGCTTCTGTCGAACAACACTGCGCGCACGAACGATTGCTTCCAACGTTGCCTCATCAGTGTCTGGTCGCAACCTGCCAAGAAAACCAAAGTTATAGATATCGGCATCAAGACCAGCAATCTGAAGCGCTCGGATCGCAGCCTTTTCCAACGCCTCCGGCCCATCCACACCAGCTTCTTCAAAATCGCGCCAGTCAGAATTCAACGTCGCCGCTGGATTTCCGGTACGGATAGCCTCGGCGCGGTCTTTCTTCGTCTGCTCTGTTTCAGTCTCAGTCTCCGAGGGAAGATGCCTCTGCAGAGAAATCTCTATATTGTCTCGCAATGCACCAGAAAACAGGATCGCATCAGGCGGCGCATAGGCCATAAAGCGCGCGGCTATTGTCGGATTCAAAGCCGAAAAATCGACAGTTCCAATGCGGATTTTTCCCTCGAAATCCGTGATCTGTCGGCCAAGTATGCCGCTGAATACCTCGCGCGCGCTGCCATTCGGTCCGACAAGCGCGATGTGGGAAGGTCGCGCTATTGTTACTGAGAGAGATTCAAGTTTAGGATTGCCCCGTTGATCAACAACCCGCACACCGTTGATCTGCAACGGTGCATCCGGCGGTATCGATATCTCTTCAGCGGCGTCCTCCTCAAGTGGCAGTAGCTTTTCGGCTGGAAACTGGGAAAGCACTTGTTGGTATTTTATGGCCGTGTCTGCGCGGCGTTGATCCCAATCTATCAATTCCTTGATCGGTGGTGGCAGGTCTTTGTAGGCAGCAATCACCGCAACCAATTGCCCGATATCAAGCGAGCCGGTCAGCGCAAAATATCCGCCAATCGAATAAAAGAAAAATGGCGTAACCTGCGACAGCAGCATATTGAGATACTTGACCGCATACTTCCGCTTGTAGAGCGCGACACGGATATTAAACAATTGGCCGAGGCGCTGCCCAATCTCAGCTTGTGTATAAGGCACGATGCCGTGCCCGTAAATCAGCGGTGCGCTATCCACCATTTCACCAATTCGGCCTGAGAGTTTTCGCGCGGCGATCTGCCGTTGGCGTGCGTATTCAAGTTGCTTGCGCCGCAGTGCCGGAATGACAAACGCTTGCACCAGCACAATCCCGAAAGCCACACCGCCCAGCCAAAAGCTCTGCGCTAGTATGAAAATCAACGCGGTCAACGCCTGCGTCGACAAAAACACCGGCCACACGAAGGCATCCCCCGTGAACGCACCGATCGGCTCGACCTCGTTATTGATCATGGTTGCCGCTTCGGCGGGTTTCACCGCACGGATATCTTCCGGCCGAAAACGCATCATCCGCGAGAATAGATCAAACCGCATCCGCCGCAGCAGACGTTCGGCAAGAATTCCTTTATCGATGTTGATCTTGTATTTGAAGGCGCCATTAACCAGCACGAAGCTGAGAAACATAAAACTAAGCGCTAATAGGTATCCAACCTGATCAAAGGCGATACCGTTAAAAATATTGAACGTGTATCCGCCGAGAAAGCTCGGTAGCGAGATACTCACCTCAAGCAGTTTGGCCTCAGTACGCCCATCAAGAAAAGCCTGCCCGCCCAACGCCTCATTAACAATGCGTTTTGGTATCTCAAGCGAAAGCCAATAGAATGGCAATGACGCAACAATCAGGAAAAGGATTGAGATCTGTTCGCGTCTGCTATTTTTCCAGATATAGCGGAATAAGTTTGGATCCACCGCTATTGCCTTCCAGTTCTATTGAGAGCTGCAAACCGGAACGCATAACGGAACGAGTGGATAACCGCTGGAGCTGAAAACGCACTGCCGTTATTTGGGTTTGAGCACATGCTTACCTCCAACATGCCTTGGCCTCTCTTGCAAGCCCGGAATGCCAGTCTCTTTTCACAATTCCCTGATCACATCTGATAATGAAACGCCGTACAAATCCAGGCAAAACCATGAATGTTGCGTTTTACGCCCCACTAAAAGCCCCAACCCATCCGGTTCCTTCTGGCGATCGGACCATGGCGCGTTCATTGCTGGCAGCGCTCAATCAGGCTGGCATGGATGTGCACCTCGTTAGTGAATTACGCACGTATTCCAGCACCCCGAGCTCAATGGCGCTAAGTGCTGCCAAGTCAAAAGCCGACCGTGAGATCACGCGATTGCATAATGTATTTATCGAAAAAAACACATGGCAACCCGATATTTGGCTCACTTATCACCCTTATTATAAGTCCCCCGATTGGCTCGGCCCGGCACTTTCGGAAATATTGGCAATTCCCTACATCACCGTCGAGGCATCACATGCAGCCCATCGCGCTGAAGGAGAATGGGCCGCCTGGCACCATGAAAACCTTCGCGCTTTGAAGGCTGCTGACATCCATTTCACCATGACCGAGCGAGATCATGCTGGTCTGTTTGCAATACCGAACCAGAAAGCACGTCTGGTCGAACTGCTGCCGTTCATTGAATTGCCCGCGGTGTGTCCCACTTCGCAAGCAGCGCCATCTACTCAATCCGATATTGATACCGTGCGCCTGATCACTGTCGCCATGATGCGGCCCGGCGCGAAGATTGATAGCTATCGTATGTTGGTCGATGCCTTGACCCAGATTGCCGATATTAATGGGGCCGAAACGTCGCTCAGTTCCCCAAAATGGACGCTCGATATTGTTGGCGATGGCGAGGCACGCAAAATCGTCGAGGCCTATGTCGAGAAGGCTTCAACCCAGACTTCCTTAACCCAGCCTCCCTCAACCCAGCCTTCCTCAACCATAATAGGCGCATCTCTAGCAGCATCACAAATTACCTGGCACGGCGAACTGACACCAAACCAAATTCGAGCTTTGATGGCGCGGTGCGATATCTTTGTGTGGCCCGGCTTTGATGAGGGCTATGGCCTAGTGTATCTCGAAGCCGCCGCCGCCGGTTTACCCACTGTGGCGCAAAACTCGGGCGGAGTGCCTGCAGTGGTCATAGATGGCTGCACCGGTCTTCTCACTAAAGAAGGTGATATTGCAGCCTACATCCATGCACTCCGAACGCTCATAAAAGACAAAGCACTGCGCCGGAGGCTCGGTGCCGGGGCGCGAAAATTTGTTCACGAAGAACGTAGTCTCAAACATGCTGCAGAGATTTTTTCCAAGAATCTTCGTGACAAGAATCTTCGTGTCAAAACACTCAGCTCACAACTAGCGGGCCGTCCATCCTCCATCGACCCGTAGGCTCGTTCCCGTTACTAGAGATGAAGCAGGCGTTGCCAGATAGAGGATTGCACCAGCCAGATCAGCGGGTGTGCCGGTTCGACGAAGCGGCGTGAACTCAGATAGTTCCCGATGCAACTCAGGATTGGAAAACAATGGCTCGGTAATTTTCGTTTTGAGAAATGTCGGCGCAATATCATTGACCCGCACGCCGCGCGGTCCCCATTCAACAGCCAATGCCCGCGTTAGTGAGATTACCGCGCCCTTGGTCGCATGATAGGAGGGATTGCCGGAGTACCCACCCCCTGCATGTCCCCATATCGACGAGATATTAATGACAGACCCTTTGCCACGCGGCAGCATTTGCTTACCAGCTTCGCGCGCACACAAAAATACACCAGTCAAATTTATGTCGACCACCCGTTGCCAGTCCTTGAGCGTGGCTTTTTCGGTCGGTGATCGAATTGTAATGCCGGCATTGTTAACCAGAATATCCACCGGTCCATGCGTTTTCTGGACTTTAGCGAACACATCAACGATCTGCGTTTCACTTGAGACGTCCATACCGTAAGCTGCACCCTTTAGCCCCTCAGCCACGATCTCATCGGCAGTTGCTTGCGCAGCTTCATCATTGATATCAGTTGCAATCGCCACCGCCCCGGCCCGCGCCAGCACCCGCGCCGCCATCCGCCCAATGCCGCTACCTGCCCCGGTAACCAGAGCCACCTGGCCATCAACCCGAAAGAGCTGCTCCGTATTTGGCAGTTCGATGCCGTCAGAACTACCGCTCTCAGTACTATCGTTCATAGTTTCGCCCTCCCAGGGTATTTCAGATGAAATTAGAATATTTTGGAGAAATGCCGGCAACTTTTAGAAAAACAAACACGCCGGTCAAAACATTTCCCAGCCGATGTTGCTGGTGTGTTTCGGCCAAGGCTAACCCTCCATAAGCCGGAACTACAAGGGCCAAACGAAAGAAATGTGCTCGGGCCTGTGTCAACGCGCGCGCAACTCGGAAAAGCAGATTCAGAGCGGGTCGCTTTCCAGATTGCCTCTGAAACTCCTCTCATGCGGGCTTCTGGCGCGAAATAAAGTTGAGCCGCAGCGCACCAGCGATCAATAGAATCGAGACACCGATCAGGAACATCAGGCTCCACTCGTAAGCCTCGGTCGCACTGTAAATAGAGCCAACAAGCAACGGTCCACTGGCGCCCCCCACCTCGGCGGCTGAAAAGAACATGCCGCTGGCAGTGGCCGCACGTTTAGGCCCGATGCCTGGCGTCTCAATCAGTGCCAAGATCGCAATTGTCATCAGCGATGATCGAGCAATACCTTGCAAAACCAGACCCGCAATCAGCAACATCCCAGGCTCGCTGAGCAACAATAAAGTCGACAGAAAAGCAAGAACACCAAGCGCGATGAGAAAAACATAACGCCAGTCCGGCGTCGCCAGCCGCGGTATTGTCAGCGAGCCAACCAGCCCCACCAACGTCGGCAATGCAGCCCAATACCCGGCGGCCGCAGCAGTCATTCCCTTCGCCCGCAGAATTTCGGGAAGCCAGTTGTTAAGCCCGTGGTTCAGCGCAAAGATCGCAACAGCCATCAGCAATAATATCCGCACACTTTGCAGGCTCAACAATTCTCGTACGACGGAGAGCTGCGAGGGCTGCGGCCCGGATGTCCTGGGCTCATCCCGCGTTCGTACTTGCTCATGGCTGGCAATCAGAAACCACACCAAGCCCGATGCCAGCATTATCCCAGCCCACACCAACAACACGCTGCGCCAGTTCTGCTCAAACAACGGCAGTAAAACCGAATGCGTCGTCGACAACGCAAGCATTGAGCCGAGCGCTGGCCCGGTGATATAGATGCCCATCGCCAAACCGCGTTCGCGTCCGGTGAACCACTGCGCGACGATTTTTGGTGCACCGGTCGAGACGATCGGACCGCCGATTCCGAAAACACCGACCGCAGCAATCATGGTAGTCAGATCAAAGGCGAAACTGCGAAGTACCGAGGAGGCCGTAATCAATAAGGCCCCCAGCAACAGGCCATAGCGCACGCCAATCCTATCAAGCAGCACGCCACACGGCAGTGCTGCCAGAATGTAGGTGAGCTGCCAGGAGCCAAACACAAAACCCATTCCCGTATGGTCGATATTTAGATCGCTCATAATTTGCGGCACGAGAGGGGCTAGGCTAACTACCGTCATGCCAAATGCCGCATAGATCAGCCACACACCAAACAATGCCACCCAGCGAAAAGGAGATGGCGATGTAGCGGCTGTGCTCAAGGGCGGGGGAACGGCTTGCCCGGTATTTCGGCCTGGCACTACTCCCGGAGCAGGCGCATCCTCACCTGAATGTTTGGTTGGATCTGCGGGCGTAGCCTCGGTCACATGCAAGTCTTTCAATGCAGAAGATTTCGCAAAAGCAAAAGGCAAGCCTACATGGGATGGCCACGCAGCGCGATCAGCCAGTCGATTTTTGCCCTCTCCACGAGGCGCTTTTTTTTCGCGCGGTCTTGTGCATCATTGATATTCGACACAATCTTCCAGCAACATTAGCATTGAACACGATAAATGTGCGGCAAACAGAATTCTCAGAATATGCCACATATACCCCGGGGGAGATCACATGACGAAGCCCTTGAACGGCGTCCGCGTTCTCGATTTTTCAACCACAATTGCCGGCCCTTATTGCGCTCGTTTGCTTGCAGACATTGGTGCCGACGTCATCAAGATTGAGGCGCATGAAGGCGAATTGATGCGCATTCGCCCTCCAGTCGTTAAAGGTGCTAGCCGGGTCTTTGGGCAGTTGAATGCGGGAAAGCGCAGTATCACGCTGGATCTCAAAGACAAGGCTACGATGCAGGTCTTGCGCAAGTTGATCGAACAAGCGGATGTTATTGTCGAAAACTTTCGCCCAGGCGTTATGAAACGTCTGGGGATTGATTTCGATACCGTCTCAGCTTGGAACCCCAAACTGATATACTGCTCGATTTCCGGCTTTGGCCAAACCGGGCCATCCGCCCATCTTCCAGCCTATGCCCCTATCGTCCATGCATCCTCTGGCTACGATCTCGCGTATATGGACTATCAAGCAGGTCGCGATCGGCCGGACTATTGCGGGATTTTCACCGCAGACGTCTTGGCCGGGACATACGCCTTCGGCGCCGTCATGACTGCAATCGTCCACCGTCAGGAATGCGGAAAAGGTCAGCATGTTGATGTCTCGATGCTGGAAAGTATGTTGGCTCTGCCGTTGACAGAAATCCAGGGTGCGCAGTTCGGCCTCCCTCCTTCGCCTTCGCGTCCGATGTTTGGCCCGGTTGCCACCTCAGACGGCTACATCAATCTTGCCGTCGCCAGTGAACGGACATTTATCGGCATGACAAAGGCTGCCAACCGGCCGGATTGGTTGGAAGATGAGCGTTTCAAAGTCTACATTAACCGCCGCAAAAACTGGGGTGAGTTGATGGACGAGTTTGAAGAATGGTCCCGCACCTTGAGTAGTGCAGACTGCCTCAAGCAACTGAATGAACACAATCTACCTGCCACCGCCTACCGTACAGTTCGCGAGGCACTGGAAGATCCTCAGTTGGCCCATCGCTCAGCACTTCAGGAGGTGTATGATAGTGGGGGAACGTTCAAGGTTGTGAATGCGCCGTTCAGACTGTCAGGTGTGTCAACCAGCGTTGGCCCATACTCTCCCGCGCTCGGCGAGCACACTATCGAGATTCTTAAGGAAGTTGGTGCTTCCGCTGAGGAGATTGCAGCCATATTGCCAAAAGACGCGGATCAGTAATGAACGGAAACGCTCTAAAAGGTATCGTCAGACGGCGGATAGACACTTTGATGCTTGGCAAAAGCAGAGCGCGACGAAAAAGCAGATTAATTCTAGCTTCCGCTGATCTACAATGTCGCGGTATCGAGCGGGGGCATGGCCGTTACCGGATGACTTCATTTGATAAGATCACTGCAGTCTGAGCCCGGAATGTGCCAACGTTGGACATGCCCAGACTCTAACGTCG
>Ga0209345_10003424_pt1 | contig 16379 bp, 17 predicted proteins | sample Cruoilmetagenom7_FD_187294 | JGI IMG/M metagenome (GOLD analysis project Ga0209345, IMG submission 187294) | Oil polluted marine microbial communities from Coal Oil Point, Santa Barbara, California, USA - Sample 7 (SPAdes) (version 2) | ecosystem: Environmental > Aquatic > Marine > Oil seeps ...
CAAAAACACCTTTGGCATGTGGTTGATCAGAAATAGTAGCGGGATCACCAGTAAGTGCTAAAATAGCTCTTATATCTACTTCATTAGCACCAAGTAAATCAGATTGTAAGGCTATCTTGTTTCTATCTCTCATACTCATCGTAGCGATAACAGGTTTCCCTAATTTATCTTGAAGCATTTTTGCAGCAAATAAAGAGTTATACTTTAGTTTCGCCAGAGGATTATCAGTAGTAGAAAATCCATCAACAAGTTTGTGCAGACCAAGGTTCTCTATTTTATCTACTGTTGGAGAAAATTGTGGAGAGTGTCCAGGTGTAGTCTCTAATGTAATATAAGTGTCGTTTTGTAATTTATCTATTAATTTATCAAACAAAAAAAATCCTAAATGGGTATAATTGCATAATTATAACAAAGAGAGAAATAATATATGTTGAAATTAGCAGTATTTGATTTTGATTCTACATTAATGGATGGAGAAACTATTGATTTTTTTGCCGAGGAGTTAGGACTTGGTAAGGAAGTAGCTTACATAACTGAAGAAGCTATGAGTGGAAGATTAGATTTTTTTGAATCACTTCAAAGTAGGGTAAAGCTTTTAGAAGGGCTTGATTTTTCTGTAGTTCAAAAGATATCACAAAATCTTCCTTATATGCCAGGAGCTATCGAGACAATAGCAGAACTTAAAAAAAGAGGTATGACAGTAGTATGTTTTAGCGGTGGTTTTAGAACAGCTACATATTATGCAAAAGATATTTTAGGCTATGATGCAGACTTTTCAAATGCACTTCACCATAAAGATGGAAAACTTACAGGTCTAGTTGGTGGAGATATGATGTTTAATTTCTCTAAAGGTGATATGTTAGTAAGATTACAAAATATACTTGGAGTTAGTGAAGAAGAAACTTTAGTATGTGGAGATGGAGCAAATGATTTGTCAATGTTTGCACATGCCGGAACTAGAGTTGCATTTTGTGCAAGAGAGATTTTGCAGCGAGAAGCAAATATAATAATAGATACAAAAGATTTAACGAAAATATTGGAGAAAATATAATGTTAGAAAACACAGTCTGGAGACAGTACAACAGCGAAAATAACTATAGGGAACTATTAGCAGAATTTACTCATATAGATATTATAGACTTGATTGAAGATGAAAAAGAACTATATGGGATACTAAAAGCAAAACTTACAAAAAAAGAGTTAAAACTTTTTGCAATGGATAGTGCAAAGATGGATTATGAAAAAATTAAAAGTGAATTTTCATATAATGATGAAGAGTTAGAAAAGGCGAAGTTTAAACTTTACAAAAAGTTCAAGCAAGATAAAACAAGACTAAGTTTTAGGGCTTAGGATTATTTTAAATGTTACTCTTCTAGATCTTTGTTTATACTCTATATTATCAAACTCTACTTTTTTTGAATAACTCAAACCGCTACCTTTAAGTATCTTTGTTAGCCAAGCTTGAGTTGCTTTAGTTTGAGTGCTAAAAATATGACTTAGAGTTGAGTATGAACGTTTCATAGATAGCTCTTCATTATTTAGATAGTTGTTTGTAAAACCTGCTCCCTTCCATTCACTAGAAGTATGACCATTTATCTCTAATGTAGATATGAATTCTTTATTTGCATATAAAAATGGGATAAGTTTCTTTGAAAATTTATCTAAGAACTCTTTTTGGACTTTACTTAGTTTAAATTCTCCAGTGTTAAAGAATAATTTATTATTTGTAAACTCTATAGTTAAATCTTTTTTTATATTTATCTTTCCGCTATCTATATCATCTTTAAATAAATTTGATAACCCTGCAAGGTAGCTTTCTACTTTGGTAGATACTTGAGCTATTGTCGCATCACGATTAAGTATCGCTAACCACATATTTGATTCTTGAGAATCTTTATTTGTATTTATACCGGCAACTGCTGCTTGTGAATTATGTAGTATAGTTACTGCATTAAATATATCATAGTTCTCATCTCCAAAGTGTTCTTGATGAGTCATACTTAGAGTATTGTCCAAAAGCATAGCAAGGGCATTAGTGTCATATGTGTCTTTTACATAACCAACACCTATAATAGTGCCATCTGAATATTCTTTTATATCTTTAAGTGCACTTGAATAGGATGTATATATCTCTCTGTCAATCATTACATTTCTTTGTAGGTCAAATTTAATTAATCTGACTTGTTCTTTATTCATCTCATTTTGTTTTGAGAGAGAGAGTAAAAAATTATCATCTCTTAATTTAATTATTTTGTATGGAGTAACCTTGTTTTCTTCTTTGTAATGTTTTAACCAAATTTTATTTCCATTTTCAGTAATTCGCATAAGTGTTATATTTTTATTAGTATCATAGTTTGTAGTGCTAACTACAATTATGGAACCATCTCTCGCTTCTACTGCATCTATTCCTCTATCATCATACTCTGTTCCATATTTTTTACTCCAGAGTTTTCTACCATCTTTTGTAAATCTAGCTATAAATATGTCATTTAACCCAAGACCTGTATTAAACATACTATCATGTGCTGAACGAGATGTGCTGGATGAACCAATGGCTAGGACACCACCATCACTTAGGAGTATAAGGTTATTCATTCTGTCATAATTTTTTGTGCCAAATGTTTTTTTAAAAACTAGATTTCCATTTGAATTAAGTTTAGCAATCAAAAGTTCACCACCAAGAGTATATCCACCTACAAAATAACCATTTGTCGGAGTTTTAACAAGAGCAATAGCTTCATTGAATTTTGGTAAATTTGCATTTTTATTTAGGATGATATTTGCATGCTTATCAATTTTAACCAAATGCATTTGAGAACCTTGGGCACTAGATAAACTACTAAGATAATCAAAAGCATTTGTATATTCAGTATTAGCAGAGCTAGTAGAGTCCTTGTATTCTCTAGAAAACCCAACGGCACTTATTCCTCTGTCATAATCCTCAGTAATATCAAAAAGAGCATTATTAAAAGGTTTATCTATAACTATAGAAAATTCTTTAGCATGAAGTGAAGAGATGATTAGTAATAAAATTAAAATATATTTCATGTAGATACAATAGCAAAAAATATTCCTATACTTGTTAGGCAGTATATTTAAAAGAGTTTGGTAGTTTTATTAGAGGGATTTGGTGCAAAAGCACCAAATAAAGATATATTTATCTTAAATTTTCAAACGGTTGAGTTACAACTGCTTTACGAGTTACTGTATAAGGAACTAATGCTGCTGCACGAGCTCTTTTAATAACTACAGATATCATATCTTGGTGACGTTTACAGTTACCTGTTAAACGACGTGGCATAATTTTATATCTTTCTGAAAGTGAGAAACGTAATGCTCCAACTTCTTTGTAATCCATAAAATCTACTTTTGATTCACAGTATTTACAAAATCTTTTTTTATATTTTCTTTTTTCTGACATGGTATTTCCTTTATTATCTATTTTCTAAAACGGAATTTCATCTTCATCGATGTCAATCACTGGAACAGAATCAGGACTAGGCATAGCACGACTTTGAGCAGCAGCTTGCTTGTTATATGCAGGCTGTTGCTGTTGTTGTGGTGCTTGATAGCTTTGTTGCTGTTGCTGTGGAGCATTATAACTTTGTTGTTGCTGCTGTTGCGGTGCTTGATATGCAGGTTGTCCACCTTGAGCAGGAGCATTATGGCTACCTCCACCTTGGTTGTCACCTTTAGAATCTAACATTTGCATAGTTTCAACTACAACAGAGTGCTTTGAGCGTTTCTGTCCACTTTGATCTACCCATTGGTCAAAATTAAGTCTTCCCTCTACTAGGATTTTACTCCCTTTACGAAGGTATTGGTTTGCTATCTCTGCACTTCTTGCGAAGAATGTGATATCTACAAAACATACTTCCTCTTTTTTCTCACCATTACTAGTGAATTTACGGCTTGTCGCAATAGCAGTATTTGCTATTCCCATTCCGCTTTGAGAGTATCTAAGTTCTATATCGCGAGTTAAGTTTCCAACTAATATGACTTTATTGTACATGGGTTTTCCTTAATTGTTTAAGCTTTACGCTTAGTGCTTTTTGAATTACTCTGCTGCTGCTTCAGTTGCTGGAGTTTCTTCCGCTACTGGTGCTTCAACTGCTGGAGCTTCTTCTGCTACTGGTGCTTCAACTGCTTTTGGAGCTTCTTCTTTTGCTGGAGCTGCTGCTTTTTTATTAGCTTTTTCAACAAGTCCATTCCAAGCTTTTACTTCACGGTTAGTATCATATTTGATAGTAACAAAACGAAGAAGTTCTTCATTTAATCTGAATCTTCTTTCGATTTCAGAGATTGCAGATGGAGCAACTGAATAATAGATAACATGATAATAACCACGCTCATTTTTATCGATTGGGTATGCTAATTTTCTCATCCCCATTGAATCTGTTGTAGCTATTTCGCCACCGTTTGAAGTGATAACTTCTTCGATAGCTTTAACGCTAGCTTGAATCTCTTCTGCTGTTAATGTTGGTTTAACGATAACTAAGTTTTCGTAATTTCTCATAGAGTATATTCTCCCTTTGGTATTTGCCTCTCGGCGTATGTTTCCCTTTCGGATATCTAAATATATATCATTATAATAAATGATACAAAGAGAAAGGAACTCGCGATTATACATAAAGAATGCTTAAAAAAAGCAAATAGGTAGTCAATTTGTCATAAAATGAAATATTATATACTTTTTGGATATAGTTACGAAATTAATAAATTATATAAGGTTTTAAAAGTTGTCGAAAAGAAAAAAAAGTAATACTAGCGCTTTATCTAATGCTTTAAAGTATGTTGTTGGATTTTTGCTTGTAGTTGCACTTGTGTTAGGTGCTTTACTTGGTGGTTATCATATAGGATATGAAAAAGCAAAAGATGAAATAACATTAGAAGAAAAAAAGAAAAAAGAAAAAAGACTTTCACTTCTAAAAAAGATTGAACAAAAAAGTAAAATAACAAAAGATAGCGTAAATAACAGACTTAAAGAGGTTTTAAGAGAGGAATCTAAAAGTCAACCTCTAAAAGAAATAAAACCAGTTTCAAAAGTTAAAATTAGTAAAAATGAAGAAAAAGAGATACTAAAGGTTAAAGGTTATGCTGGTGCATCACATGAATATGGTGATGATGTGTTAGCGAAACCTCCATCAAGAGTAAAAAGAGAAGTTCAAAAGAGAAGTTCAAATAAACCAAGGTTAGCAATTATTATAGATGATGTTTCTGTAAAGTCTCAAGTAAATGCAATAAATAGCTTGGGTTTGCCAATAACAATGTCTTTTTTACCACCAAGTTCAGCCCGTCCAAACTCAGCAAAACTAGCTTCAAAAGAGAAATTTTATATGGTTCACTTGCCAATGGAAGCACAAAAATATACTGGTGATGAGCCAAAAACACTTCGAGTAAATGATTCTCAGCAAATTATATCTGCTAGGGTTAAAGAGATTAAAAAAATGTTTCCAAAAGTAAAGTTTATTAATAACCACACTGGTAGTAAATATACAGCTAATGAGATAGCTATGAACAGGTTAATGTTTGCATTTCAAGAGAATAAGATAAACTTTATTGATAGTAGAACTACAAGTAAAACCAAGGCTCCAAAGGTAATGAAAAATTTTGGTTTAAAATATATCGGAAGAGATGTGTTTTTAGACCATCATATGGATAAACCATATATAAAAAGTCAGATAAAAAAGGCAATTAAAATTGCTAAAAATGAAGGAAGTGCAATTGCTATAGGACATCCACATGCCAATACAATTTTAGCCCTACATGAATCAAAAAAGCTTTTAAAAGATGTGGATATAGTACTTATAAATAGGATTTACTAAGTTATGGGGATAGTTCTTGAAAATATAAAAGAATTATCTTGTATGAAGAACTACCCCAAAAACCTTTCTTTTAGTGGAAACCTAGAACTGCTTAAAAAAACAAAAATTTCCATAGTTGGAACAAGGCGTCCTTCAAAATATACACGTCAATTTACACAACTTTTAGCATCTTCTTTATCTAAGTATAACATCTGTGTAGTAAGTGGTGGAGCTATGGGTGTAGATGCAGTTGCACATGCCGGAGCAGGAAGTTCTAACACTATTTCAGTACTTGTCATATCTAACAACAAAATGTATTCTACAACAACAAAGTGTATTGGAGTAGGTAATGGGTGAAAATAAGCAAGTTTATATACATGAGTTCTTTGAAGAAAGACCAAATATAACTTATGAGTTTTTAACTTTATTAGATATTGATGTAAAACAACAGCCATATTATATTATTGCAATATTTAAAAAAGAACATTCTTCTTGGCTAGAACAAGTTTTAATCCCACCAGAATTATTAAGAAAAAAATATAAAGTAGGACACTTCTACAGAGATGGTAAAAGAGTGTCTAAAAATAATTTAATTCAAAAAGATTTGGTTAGTATTAGAACAAGTATGAATGACCAACTATATAATATATCAACATTATTTAATGATGAGATTGTTGTCGATGGTTTAAAGGATTATTATAATAATTTTTTTCAAAAACAATGGGCTTATAAAATAGAAATGGAAAATTATATTTTAGTTATACCTTGCTATGCAATTACATCAAGGTTTTATTTTATGTCATCATCTATGAAAAATGCTGTCATGGAAGGTTCATTAAATGAATTATATTATAAAGTGCAGCAAATAGAAAATGATAAAGTTAAAATACATATTAAAAGAAAAGCAGGTAAAAAGGATTTACCCTTTATATGTAGATTTTTGACCAATGAAATAGCTTGGAAAAGATTTAAATACTTTTTTACACAAGTAAATGACGCAAAGTATAATTTTGCTTCACTTAAAAGTTATTTTCCAACTAATGAGTTATTTGATATATCAATATCATATCAAGTACTTGACCATCAAATAGATAATAAAATTGTACATTTTGTATTGAGTATTAATAATGATAATTCTTCATTAGGTTTCTCAAAATTAGAGTATAAACAATTTTCATCTACTCAAAAACCAGAGGACATGGAAGGCACAAGTTTTCCTATGCCAGAAAGAAATAGATTTAAAAAAAGAAGACCATTTGACAGAGATAAAACTATAAGGCGAGGTACTCCATCCAGTGATAATATAAATGAGATTATCTTTGAAGAAAATGAAAAAGATTTAAATACTGTTGGATTACAAATCAATGGTAAAAATATTTATATGCCATCTCAAAGTCAACAAGATACTGAATATACAGATACTAAAGGTAGTAATAGTTTTGAACTATCTCAAAGTGCTGGAGATGATGAATTATCTCATACAGCTTATGTTGAAACTAATGGTGATGAGAACAGAGAAATATTTAAGTTAGAAGACTTCTCGGATTTTTATGATTCACTTATGCAAATGAACGGTGTTCAGGAAATTGAAGAACCAAGTTTATATGAAGTCCCAATAGTTAAAAATCATAAAAGAAATACAATTAGCTCTAAATCCATTAACTCATTTACTGGAAAAGCTAGAAGATATCTATTTGCTATATTTGCATATGACAATAAATGTGTATATATTGTTGAACTTGAACATGATAAGTGGGGACCATCAACTTGGTTGTTTGTATCAAATAATCTTGATAATGAGTTTACACATGATGATATGGAAAATATCTTATATAAATATATTGATGACTCATTGGGTTATGATAAATTAGCAGAACATGCTTTAAATAGTTTGTATTTGGAATTTTTACATCATAATCATAAAAAAGGTGATATAGATGATACTGCAATTGATAGTTGGTGTGATAATCTTTTAGAAAAGGTATATAATACCCATTTAAAGCATAATATCATTTAGTACAATTAGTGTTTAATTGAAAGTCTGATTATGTTAAATAGTAGAAAAAAATAGCTAAAGACCTTGATGCTTAATAATAAGACTCCTAGAACATATTCATATAAACATTATTAGTTATGTAGACATACTTAAATAATATGTGCATACCCAGTCTCTGGCTCAATATTAATAGTTGATGTTGTTGAATCATCTGTAATAGTAATTACACAAGTTGTAGTCATTAATTGTCCAGTTATATAAGAAGCAGTATCATCACTTAAATCACCTACCATAACTCTACCTAAATGATCAAAGCTTATTATAGTTTGTCCATTACATCCACCACTTAAAGCTACAGTTACACCATCTAGTGTGATATTTTGAAAATCATCACCACTATTATCAGGATTTTCTGCAAATCTAGTACCGTCATTACTAACAATTGAATACTGATTAGCATTAAATACTAGTTGCCATCTATTACTATACCAATCAGCAGTATTTATATTAAACTTATCATCAACCATAGCAAGATGTTGAGTGTACCTAATATGGGAAACAAGTTGAATTGCTCTCTCTTGCACAACGCTAGAACCAACTCTTGGAATGATTGCAGCTGCTAATATGCCAATTACAATAATGGCAAATACTAGTTCTAACATTGTGAATGCTTTTTTCATTTGTTTTGTTCCTCTTCTATTGCCTCTTGAATATCTCTTTGACATTTAGTTTTTATATAAAATGCTACTACCCATCCACCTATAGTTATAGCAATAACTAGCACTAATAAGAAGTGATAAAACTCTAGCCACGCTACACCAAACATATCTACAAAGTAAAGAATTACATAATCACTAAATGGCGGTGTTTCTTTAAAAATATCTTCCATTGTTAAAGTATATCATAGATAATTTACTAACTATAATATTATTCTGAATTAATAAATTAAATTTTGTCTAGTCTATAGGGGCATTATAGTCATTCCAAACTTGGAATAAACAGTATCCATCTGATAACTTGGAAATAGAAGGGAATAAAAGAGTTTTTTTATGACATTTCAAATAATAAAGAATCTATTACTAAACTGCACTGGAAATAAAATTGTTTATTAAAATGTAGATTTATAAAATTTAGTTTTAAATAATTATTGTAATATACATTATAATGTAAAAGGCTTGTTTATGGAAAAAGAGATTTATCTTGTTGGTTATGGAATGAACTTTAATGAAGATAGAACAATTTCTGCAGATACTAGTATTAAGTGTGCAGATATAATTTTCACAATCGAACCTGATATATCACATATCAAAGAATATTTGTCGGTAGAAGCTCCTGTAGAAAATTTATTTCATTTTTATAAAAAGGGACAACTTAGGTCGGATGTGTATAAAATTATAAGCGAACATATTATAACTAGTCTTAAAAAATATTCTAAAGTAGTGTTATTAGTCCCTGGTAACCCACTATTTTTAGATACAGTATGTGAATTAATAGAGGAACGTGCTTTTGAATTAGATATTGACTTACATATTATAGAAGGTATAAGTAGCTTAGATGCAATTAACAATCAACTTGAAATACCATTACATAAAACATCAATAACAGTATACATAGCAGATATATTTTGCAATAGAAAACCAAATATAGATATTGATACTGTATTGCTGTTATTTCAGCCAGGAAATGTTTCATCTAATACTGTAGCAATTGGAACAGTATCTAAGAAGAGTGTATTAATATTACAAGAAAGTTTATTAGAATATTATTCTCCAGAAGACAATTGGATGTTAATAAATCTTGGTAACTCTTCCGACAATCCAACAAAAATCATTTGGAATAATATAAAAAATTTACATTTATTTGTAAACTATATGCATTCAGGTACTTTGATAGTATCTAAAAATTGGTGGCCAGACATATTAAAAGATACAAAACCAACAATAGTTGAAGGACTAAGCTAATGAATAATATATTTCAAAGTTTATTTATAATAATAATGATAGTTGCAGGTTTATTGGCAGTTAGTTTTGGGGCACACAAGGGAGATGAATTTGATATATATGTCGTCCTTATTACTATTGGTTCTACTTTTCTTGGTGTGTCAGTTGGAATGTATTTTAATACGCTTATGTCTAATAATAAAGAGAACGATATGCTTTTAACAGTGAAGGATGATCTTTGTGAATTAAAGAACACAGTTTTACAAAAAGATTTACTTATAAGTGATTCTTCAAGTATAAATAATATTCTTGGTATCTGGCATCAATATAATGTTACAAAAAAAAATGGCAAGTATTACTGGATACATGTTATATACGATATAAAAGCAACTTCAACTGGAGAGATTTCATTTGAAGTCACTTTTAAAGATAATAATGGAGATAATGCGATATACGAGTACTCTGGGTTTATTAGAGATGATAGAGTTGTATTTGTTGGAAAGCCAAAAAGTGGCACACAGCCATGTTATGTTATCATATTCCCTCATTTAACTAATAATGCGGCAAAATATCATTGCGGCTTTTGTATTAATCAAAGTTGGGATTTACATGAGACATTGATTCCATGTTTGTTAAGTAGGGATATATTAGTTAAAAAAAATCATCGGATGGATGATGTTCTTGATAAATTTTGGAAAGATGGTATAAAGGATTTAAATATATCATTACTTCCTCGTGTAAGTTAATTTTAAAAATAGGAGAAAAAAATGAAAAAAATAGTAAATAAAAATAAAAAAAATATTGTTGTTCTAGAAAAAGTAAAGTTTGAAAACAACGAAAAAGAGCTTAAATCTATACCTAGTATGAAAAAATAAAAAAGCTAAAATCAATCAAAGTATAAAACCAATAGAGTGCGAATACATAATACTGGTAAAAAGTTTTGGTTGATAATCTTCTTGTTGCTGTGAAGGTAAAGCTTATAAAGGTTGCAAGAGTTATGGAAAGGTCAATAAAATGTATAGAATAATGCAAGCTGATATGCATAACCTTCTTTCCTGCAAATGGTGAACTAAATGCTGATAGAAAGAACTTTAGATTTGATTTTGAATTAGCTAATCAAAGTCAATACGGAGAATGTAAATTTATTGCAGACTTTAAAGTTAAAATGCCTAGATTAAAAGAAGATATCTGTTATTTCTAAGAACTAATCTTATTCAATAAGAACTAAGGTTAATGTAGGGTTTAAAATTTGTTAATAAACAATTCAAAAACCATCGAATTCTTTACAAAAATTCCCAATAAACCATTTGAATTTCTTACTGTAATTGACATAAAGATTATAAGTTTTATCATGCGGACAATTTTAATAACCTATTTCTCATTAAGTCTATATTCCTAATCTAATACTTACAACTTTTAATTACAATTGACATTGCCTAAAGTTTGACAAATGCTAGGGAAAGCAAGATATAGTATTGCGTTAAAATTTAACAACAGCATCACTTAATAGAAAATATTAAACTATTTTTTTAGTTGTTTTTAGTTTTGTTATAATATTATATTTACTTATAAAAATTAATCATGGAGAAAGAGATGAGTGACACTGTAAATCCTATGGAAGAATATTTATTACAAAATATTGATAACATTAATATGGACTACAAGGAAATAATAAATTTTGAAATATTAGACTACAGAAAGAAGAAAAACTTTAGAAACAAAGAAAATTATAGCTTAGAAGATTTTCAATTTGAAGAAATGAAAAGTTATATACTTAATGAGATTGTTATATATTTATGTAAAAATAAAAGAAGTTATAAAGATTTAGAAAAAGACAAAAAAGAATTTAAAAAAATAACTACTTATTTAAAAGTAAAATATGAAATATCCGAAGCTATTGGACTTAAATTAGTAACAAAGGTATTAAGTATAATCAAACTGATTTTAATAAATGCATTTTGTAAATACTGGAAGGATATCAAAAAAAATCATGGATGATTTTAAAACAAAAATATCAAAAATAATCATGGAAAATTATAATAATGCTATGAAAAGGTCTGATGAGTTACCAGATGGAGCTATTGAGTTTATGCTTGAAAATGATTTAGCAAAAAAACAAAAAAGAAAATTGGAAGCATATTTTCATGGATATTTAAAAACATGTATAATAAAATCAGCTCATCCTACTGTTATAGCATTTCGTGACTTTATTAAATTTGTTGAGTCTCTAGAAATTAAAACAATTAATGATCACTACGAAGAAATGGCTTATTCTAAAAACAACACTATATATATAAGTACAAAATATTTTTGGACTCTTAGTAATATTTGTGATGCTATAGCGAGGTATATTACAATAGAGGATGAATCATTTGGTGAACCAGAAATTTCTTTTGAAGAATTTACAGAGCTTATCTTAAATTCCTCTGTGACAAATACAGATAACCTAAATAAAAAAGAATTTAAAAATAATAAAAGATATAAAATGTTTAACATGTTTTATAATTGGTCAACTCAAATTGCTATATTACATGAAATCGCCCACATACTTTATGAACACCATAGTGAGCATGAGGATATTATAGATTTTATAAAAAAGGAATTAGGCAAAAATGAACATGAAGCAGTAAATCTATTAGGTTGGTGGACTGAACTAGACAGTGATACTTTTGCTCTTATGTTATTAAATATAGCTATAAGGGGGGAAGTTGAATTATTTAAAGATTTAGAAATCTTTAAAACTTTTCAGTATGCATTCCCTGACAAAAAACCTCAAAAACCAGAATTAAATACAATAATTGCCTTATTGTCTATGCAAAACTCAGATGCACCATTTTCACTAAGCAACCATAAGGGAAAATTGGATTTTAACACTAATGTTGCTCTCTCTAAAACATTTCACGCCTCACTTAGTGTTACAATATTTATAAATTTAATACCAAACTATGTTGAAGAGTTCCATAATGGTTTTTCTGAAAATGGAACACCATTGCATGTACCCACTTCATTACGAATGATGGGTACTATTTATTTCTTACAAGGTAAAAATTTATTAAACAACAACATCTTCTTTAAAATTATTTCAGATGATATTCTTGAAGTATTAAATAGTAATCCAGAGCTTGAAAAATATAATTATTTATTGCCCTCCTATGAAAAGCATTCAAAAGAATACGAAGAATTTCTAAAAAATCTCGGAGAAGACCGCTATATTACTAATTATTTCGAAGATAGAGCCCTAAAACTTCATGGTTTTGATCCAGGATATTTAATATATTTTACACCTCGAGGAGATTTTGATAATCCAGAATTTATGATGTAATAGAAAAAATTAAAATATAATATTTTTTAGAAAAATACATTCATCAGAAATAATGAGTGAAAAGGAAATTTTTGATTGGATAAAAAGATTGTTGGCAGTTATAGTGAGTAACAAGTGGGAAAGATAAATCAATTAAAAGGGGGTGAAATAGTTGAAAATATTTGCTTTTATTAAAACATATGAATCTGTTATAGCTCATGTACTTACTATATTGGGTATAGCGATTGTTGTATACCAGCTTATGCAAAGCAATGAACACAAGAGATGGGAGAATTACAATTCTCTAAATTTAAGATATTATTCATTGTATTCAGAAATTCCCACTGTACTTAAATCTGATTCTTGTAAGCCTTTTAAATTTCAAGATAAAAAAGTTAAAGTATGGGTGAGGTCATATTTTAACTTGTATTCTGAAGAATATTGGCTTTATCTTAATAATCTGATACCTGAAGAAATGTGGACCATTCGAATCAATAATGGTGTTGATGTTAATTTATTAAGATATCCATTGCTTGTTCGTGGTTATGAATATTGGAAAGAACAAGGTGCATTTGTTCATCCAAATGATTTTAAAAAGTTGGTTGAAGATAAGATAAAGTCTTTAAATCAAGAACTAAAGTTATTAGAATGTAAATAATTCTTACAATGGGTAGGTAAGTTGTACATTCTAATAATAAATTTGCAAGGTAGTATACTCATGAAACAATTATACTCCTAATATTGCTTGTAGTATCCTTATTCTCGGCTAATAGTATTCTAAATAAAGTAAATAATGAGCAATTTAATATCAAAAAAGTCCAAGACATTACTTATGAAGTAAAAGTAATAAATAAAAATAATATCACCGGTTCTGGTACTGCTGTAGCACTAAGAAGTTTGGTTAATAGGTAAGAATTCATTTTACTCTATTAATGAAGTCATAGCTAAATATGGTACTAAAGTTTTTGAATAAGAACTTAGTGATAAAATTGGCTATGTTTATATTAATTGATTTTTTTAAAAACAACAACATATTCTATAATCTTATTTTTAGGCTTTTTACCTTGTGTTGAATGTCTATGTTCTGTTGCATAAGAGTATATGTTGATGTTTTCATTATAAGAATTGTAAACCCTTTGTATGATAGGTATCATCTTTACTATTGAATTGTTAGCATAACTCCATAAACATGTCCAATTATTATTTAAAACATTTGAAATAATATCAACTATAGCATCTTCAATTTGCTTATTGTTTCTACTAGCAAACTCTGTATGATATCTTTCACCTTTTTTCTTATCTGGTGTTCGTCCTATTCCAATAGAATCTGGATAATTATATTTTACTAGAGTTTCATATAAATGATAATAACGTCCAAACTCATCTCTTGTATATGGTGGATCAACATATACTATAGTATTGTAATCTAGCTTTTTATTTAAAATAGATAAGGCATTTTTCCATGGTCCTTGAATGGGTTGGATAGGAAATTTTTTTGTTGAACTTAACTTTTCAAATTCAGATAATCTTGCAAAAAAATCGAATATAATAGTTTGAGACCTTTCATGAAGTACTCTGTAAATATTTTTGTGACTTATAGATTTTGTTGTGAATTGTGGTTGAGCAACATGTCCTCCATAAGATGAAACAAACTGCGATAGTGAACCAATCAATGCGGATAAAGCAAAAGTTTTTAGTTTTTCATCTGTAATTTGTTCAATTGCATATCTGATACTATCAATTTCCATACTTTGTGACATACCTAAATAATGATTAGAGAAATAATCTGTAAATAACGAATACGGAAATAAATTATTATTTATTTTTCGTTTATCTATTTTTTCATTTATATAGGAACCTTCATTTTTAGTAGAATAGTATGGTGTATTAGAGATAAATAGTTTATACTCTTCAATAATATCTAATAAAACTTTACTATTAAGATAAGTTTTTTCTTTATTTATTGTTTCCGCATTATCATCTTGTAGAGCTTTTAAATTTCTTTTTATATGTGGCTTTAAAAATTTAATTAACTCCTCTGCCGGTATGCTAAAACCTTTTCCTTGTGATTCTGCTAATACCAAAGAGTAATTTTGTAAATCAGATGCATATGTTTCCCAGTAGTTAGAGGCATGTGCTGCTATAACTCCAGTTCCAGACATCAAATCAATTACTTTTGTATTACCATCACTAAATTCATCAATTACATTAATTATAAAACTTGACAAATTCTTTTTTGTTCCCATATATGTTTTCATAGATGTTAATTCATACTTGCTACTTGCAATAATTGAATCAGTAAATTTGAGATTTTTTTTAAGTTCTAAATGAATATTATTTGAATTTGAATAAAGCTTAATATCATTATTTATATCGGAACTTTTCTTTGTTCCACTGATTTCAGTATCCCTATTTAATAACAACATTGTATTTTTTAATATTGAATTAACATGATAGGTTACATCTTTTGAATTATTGAATTTTATATAAGTATCTAGATTTAAATGAAGTGTATTTGTATTAAATTCTATAGTAGTTGATTTCTTATCTACTATTTTCGTAAGACTATTTAGAAAAATATCTAAATCATCCCTTAGTATATACTTTTCTTCAATCGTTTCAAATGTTGGTAATATACTATATTCTATTAGCGATGTAAATATGTCTTTATTTTTTTGTGAATTAATAAAAAATGGATTAGTTTGTAATAGTAAGTTAACATTAAAAAATGGAAAGAAAGTCATTGGTTTAGTGAAAATCAGTATTTTTCCATGGGTATAACTAGATTTTATTTTTACTTCTTCTTGATGCCAGTTTAAGGCTTTAAAAAAATCTTGTATTATCTTAATATTAGTATTTTTAAAAAAATTGCCACAAATCATTCCACCAGGCTTTACTTTTTTCGTTAAATCTAAAAATACTTCTTTTGGATCATCTAATAAGTGAAAAACATACGATACTAGTACACAATCAACTTCAATTTTTTGAAATAAAAATTCGTTGGGAGTAAATACTTCAGTAAAACCATTTTTTTTCGCCATATTTAGCATATTTATAGAAAAATCTATTCCTATAGTTTTACATGTATATTTATTACAATAAGTAGGTGAAAAACCTGTACCACATCCAAAGTCAACTATAACATCAATATTCTTATAATATTTCTCATTCAATAAATCACATAGAATTTTATTATTTTCCAAGTTTCTAGCTTTATCGATAATATCATCATATGCTGTATGTATTGCGTCATAAACTAAAGTATAGTTTGAACTGTCATTTTTATCATTCAAAATATAAAATTTTTCAAATACCCTTTGTACTCGTTGTTTTTCTAG
>Ga0209345_10003425_pt1 | contig 16375 bp, 10 predicted proteins | sample Cruoilmetagenom7_FD_187294 | JGI IMG/M metagenome (GOLD analysis project Ga0209345, IMG submission 187294) | Oil polluted marine microbial communities from Coal Oil Point, Santa Barbara, California, USA - Sample 7 (SPAdes) (version 2) | ecosystem: Environmental > Aquatic > Marine > Oil seeps ...
CACCGAAATTCTCGCCTATCCGCAAGACCGCGCCGCCTATGCGCGGCTCTCGACGCTCTTGTCGGCGGGCAAGATGCAATCGGTGGACGGCGAATGGCAGCAAAAGGGCGAGACCCATCTGACGCTTGAGATGCTGCAAAACCACGCCGAAGGGCTGCATCTGATCGTCATGCCGCCCGAAAACCTCGATGTCTTTGCCGCTGGCCTGCCGCGGCTGATCAGGGCGCTGCCAGAGATGCGGCATCTCGGCGCGAGCCACCTTTACCGTGGCGATGACCGCGCCCGGATCAACCGGCTGGATGCGCTCGCCCGCGCCCATAGGCTGACGCTCATGGCGACCAACGACGTGCTCTACCACGCGCGCCACCGGCGGCCTTTGCAGGACGTGATGGTGGCGATCCGCGAGAGCGTGATCGTGCCGAAAGCGGGCTATCTGCTGGAGGCCAATGCCGAGCGGCACCTGAAATCCCCCGAAGCGATGTGCCGCCTTTTCGCCGACTGGCCCCATGCCATCGCCGCGACGCGCAGGCTGGCGGATAAGATCACCTTCCAACTCACTGATCTGGCTTATGAATACCCGCATGAGATCGTGCCCGAAGGCCGCACGCCGATGGAGGAACTCGCGCGCCTCACATGGGAGGGCGCGGCGCGGCGCTATCCTGACGGCATTCCCGAAGCGGTGGAAAAGACCATCCACAAGGAATTCGCCCTGATCGAGAGCAAAAAGATCGCCCGCTATTTCCTCACCATCTATGACATCGTCCGCTTCGCCCGGCAGGACGCGCAGCCGCCGATCCTCTGCCAAGGGCGCGGCTCGGCGGCCAACTCCGCCGTCTGCTTCTGCCTCGGCATCACCTCGGTCGACCCGGCGGCGCACAACCTGCTTTTCGAGCGTTTCCTGTCGGAAGAACGCGACGAGCCGCCCGACATCGACGTGGATTTCGAGCATGAGCGCCGCGAGGAAGTCATCCAGTACATGTACGGCAAATATGGCCGTCACCGTGCCGGGCTTTGCGCCACGGTGATCCACTACCGCCCGCGCTCGGCCATTCGCGAGGTCGGCAAGGCGATGGGGCTCAGCGAGGACGTAACCTCGAAACTCGCGGGCACGATCTGGGGCAGTTTCGAGGGCCAGATGGACGACGAGCGCACCCGCGAGGCGGGGTTGGACCTCTCGGACCCTTATCTGCGCATGGTGCTGACGCTGGCGAAACAGATGATCGGCATGCCGCGGCACCTGAGCCAGCACGTCGGCGGTTTTATCCTCACCGAACGCCCCCTGACCGAGATCGTCCCCATCGGCAATGGCGCCATGCCAGAGCGCAGTTTCATCGAATGGGACAAGGACGACATCGACGCGCTGCAAATCTTCAAAGTCGATATCCTCGCCCTTGGCATGCTGACCTGTATCGCCAAATGTTTCGACCTGATCGAGGCGCATTACGATCGCCCGCTGGAACTGGCGACCGTCCCGGTGGAGGACCATGAGGACGACGCCACCGGGCGGCCCACCTATGACATGCTTTGCCGGGGCGACAGTCTGGGGGTCTTTCAGGTCGAAAGCCGCGCGCAGATGGCGATGCTGCCAAAACTGCGCCCCCGCGTATTTTATGATCTGGTGATCGAGGTCGCCATCGTCCGCCCCGGCCCGATCCAAGGCGACATGGTCCACCCCTATCTGCGCCGCCGTCAGGGGCTCGAGAGCGTCGTCTACCCCGCCCCCGGCCCGGCCTATCCGCAGGACGAATTGTTCAGCATCCTCAGCCGCACCTTGGGCGTGCCGATATTTCAAGAACAGGCGATGAAAATCTCCATCGACGCGGCGCGGTTCTCGCCCGCCGAGGCCAATGAGTTGCGCAAGGCCATGGCCACCTTCCGCTCGCGCGGGACGATTGAGAAACTGCAGGACAAGATGGTGGGCCGCATGACCAAACGCGGCTATGACCCGGTCTTCGCGCAGCGCTGTTTTGACCAGATCAAGGGGTTCGGGGAATACGGCTTTCCTGAGAGCCATGCCGCGAGTTTCGCCAAGCTGGTCTATGTCTCTTCATGGATGAAATGCCACTACCCGGCGGCCTTTGCCTGTGCGCTGCTGAACTCGCAACCGATGGGGTTTTACGCGCCCGCCCAGATCGTGCGCGATGCGCGGGAACATCAGGTTGAGGTGCGGCCCGTGGATGTGAACCTCTCGGATTGGAACTGCACGCTGGAGCCTTGTGGCGACGGTTTCGCTCTACGGCTGGGGCTGCGGATGGTGGATGGGTTGCAGGAGAAAGCAGGCGCACGGATCATGGACCGGCGCGAGACGCCATTTGCGGATGTCGAAGACCTTAAGGCCCGCGCGGGGCTGGATGCCAAGGCGATCCGACAACTGGCCGCCGCCGACACGATGCGCAGCATGGGGATTGACCGGCGCCAAGCGCTTTGGCAAAGCCAAGGGCTGCGCGACGCGCCCGCCCTGCCGATTTTCGACCATGCCGAGGCCGCGTCTCAGGGGCCGGAGCCTAAGGTGACGCTGCCGGTGATGCCGAAAGCGGAACAGGTGGTGGCCGATTACCAGACGCTGCGGCTCTCGCTGAAGGCGCATCCGATGTCGTTCTACCGCAGTAGCCTCGCCGCGCAGGGGTTTTCCTCGGCCCGCGATCTGGCGCGCATGGGGCATGGGCGGCGGGTCAAACTCGCGGGGCTGGTGCTGGTGCGCCAGAAACCGGGCAGCGCTAAGGGCGTCTGTTTCATCACGCTGGAGGATGAAGGCGGCGTCGCCAACCTCGTGATTTGGCCCAATATGTTCAAGCTTTACCGTCCCACGATCATGGCCGCACGCCTGCTGGTGGTCGAGGGCCGCGTGCAGACCGATGGGCGGGTGATCCATGTGGTGGCTGATCGGCTGGAGGATCGCTCTGACCGGCTGGCTGCGCTGTCAGATGCGCCTATGCCCGGCATCACCACGCGGGGCGATCACCCGACCCATCCGCTGCCCGGTCAGGTGGCGATGCATTCCCACCCACGCGACGCGCGGGTGATCCCCAAGTCGCGGGACTTTCACTAGGTAATTTTCGGGGGAGCGTCAAAGAAGCCCTCACACATCGGCTTCTGTCTGCTAATTTCCAAAATAGGTGCAGCGAAAAGCTGGCGCGCCCGCCGCGCACCTTAGGAAGATGCGCGGCGGGCGTTTAAATTAAGCAGTCTGCCCAATGATGCTGTTCAGCGTCTTGGACGGGCGCATCACATCGGCGGTCTTTGCCGCGTCGGTGCGGTAGTAGCCGCCAAGGTCCGCCGCTGGCCCCTGAACCGCAGCAAGCTCGGACAGGATCTCTGCTTCACTGGCTGCGAGCGCTTCGGCGATGGGGGCGAAATGCGCGGCAAGCTTGGCATCATCGCCCTGTGCGGCCACGGCTTCGGCCCAGTAGCGCGCGAACCAATAATGGCTGTCGCGGTTGTCCGGCTCGCCGACCTTGCGCGACGGGGAACGCCCGTTGTCCAAAATCCCCTGCGTTGCCACTTCGACGGCTTCACCAAGGATGCGTGCCTTATCGTTGCCTTTGGCGTCAGCAAGGAACATCAGGCTTTCCCCAAGCGCGCAGAACTCACCCAAGCTGTCCCACCGCAAGTGGTTTTCTTCGACCAACTGCTGCACGTGTTTGGGGGCCGAGCCGCCTGCTCCGGTTTCAAACAACCCACCGCCGTTCATCAGTTTCACGATCGACAGCATCTTGGCAGAGGTCGCCAGTTCCAAAATCGGGAACAGATCGGTCAGATAGTCGCGCAGCACGTTGCCGGTGATGGCAATGGTGTTTTCGCCCTTGGTGATGGTCTCAAAGGACGCGCGGGTGGCTTCGCGGGGGGCCATGATCTCGAATTTGTCGGCCACGCCTTGGGCTTCCAAGATCGGCTTCACATATGAGATCAACTCCGCATCATGGGCGCGGTTTGCGTCGAGCCAGAAGATCGCGCGGCAGCCTTCGGCCTTTTGGCGCGAGATGGCGAGGTTCACCCAATCCTCAATCGGCGCCTTGCGGGCCGAGGAGGAGCGCCAGATGTCACCGGCGTCAACCTTGTGCTGGTGTAGGACAGTGCCATCGTCGAGGATCATTTTCACGGTGCCCGCTTCGGCAATCTCAAAGGTGGTGGGGTGCGAGCCGTATTCCTCGGCCTTTTGGGCCATCAGGCCGATGTTTTGGACCGTGCCTGCGGTGGCCGGGTTCAGCTTGCCGTTCTCTTTGAAGAAGTTGATCGCTTCGTCATAGACCGGGGCATAGGAATTGTCGGGGATCACGCAGTTCGCGTCATGCTCCTTGCCATCCGGCCCCCAACCCTTGCCGCCAGCGCGGATCAGCGCGGGCATGGAGGCGTCGATGATGACGTCTGAGGAGACATGCAGGTTGGTGATGCCCTTGTCGGAATCGACCATATACATCGGCGGACGGTCATCCATGCAGGCGTTGATATCGGCCATGATCTCCGCCTCGCCCTTCACCCGCGCCAGCAGATCGCCAAGGCCAGAGTTCGGGTTCACGCCCAGTTCCTTCAGCTTGTCCCCGTGCTTTTCAAACACCGGCGCAAGGTAGGCTTTGACCGCATGGCCAAAGAGAATGGGGTCAGAGACCTTCATCATCGTGGCCTTTAGGTGCAGCGAGAACAAAATGCCGTCTTCCTTGGTCTTTTCGATCTCGGAGGCGAGGAAATCTTTCAGCGCGGCAGCGCTCATGAAAGTTGCATCAACAACGGTGCCCGCAGGATATTCAAGACCGTCCTTGAGAACGGTTTCGCCCGCAGCGGTTTCAAGCACGATCTTGGCCCCGGTTGCGGCCTCAAGCGTGGCGGAAACCTCGTTCGAGAAGAAATCATTACCAGACATCGATGAGACATGCGTTTTGCTGTCAGATGCCCAATCGCCCATGCGGTGCGGGTTAGCTTGTGCGAAGCTTTTCACGGCCTTGGCGGCGCGGCGGTCAGAGTTGCCTTCGCGCAGAACCGGGTTAACAGCCGACCCTTTGATGCCGTCATACTTGGCCCGAACAGCTTTTTCTTCATCGGTCTGGGGCGCTTCGGGATAGTCTGGCAGCGCAAAACCCTGAGACTGAAGCTCTTTAATCGCGCCGACCAGCTGCGGCACGGAGGCCGAGATATTGGGCAGCTTGATCACATTGGCATCCGCCGTTTTCACCAAACGACCCAGCTCGGCCAAATCATCAGACTGGCGCTGGTCTTCGCTCAGATGCTCGGGAAAAGTTGCCAAAATACGGCCAGCGAGGCTGATGTCCTTTGTTCCAACACTTACGCCAGCGGCTTCGGCGAACTTTTGGATGATCGGCAACAGCGAGGCAGAGGCCAGCTCAGGTGCTTCGTCAACTTTCGTGTATATGATATCGGACATGATATGCTCCAAATTGCTGCATTTGTCGCCCTGATATACGAAGCGATAGAGAAGGTCGACGGTATACCGAGGTATACGGTACGAAAGAATCGCTGAACTATGGTAAATGGGAAATTTCCATTTCAATATCGGGGCCAAGCTCACATCTAGAGGATCGAACTTTGATGCACATCGACGACGCAATGGCCTCGCGCCGCAGCATTCGGGGGTTTCAGGACAAACCGGTGCCCAAGGAAATTATTGAGGAAATTATCGCTCTGGCCAACCGAGCGCCCTCGTCGATGAACACGCAGCCGTGGCATTTTCATGTGCTGACCGGCGCGCCGCTCGAAAAGGTGCGCGAAGGCAATTCCAGCCGGATGCTGAACGGCGTGCCGCCCGTGCGCGAAATCACCGACCACGCCGCCTATGAAGGACCGCACCGAGAACGTCAGGTTGAGATCGCCAAGCAACTTTTCGCCGCGATGGGCATCGCGCGGGACGACAAGGAAATGCGTCAGGATTGGGTGATGCGCGGCTTTCGGCAGTTTGACGCGCCGGTTTCGATTGTCGTGACTTTTGACAAGTCACTTGAGGGCGGCACCATTGCTCATTTTGACCTTGGCGCGGTGACCTACGGTCTGGTGCTGGCGGCATGGGCGCGTGGGCTGGGCTGTGTAATCAATGGTCAAGGTATCATGCAAAGTCCGGTCGTGAGGGAACATGCCCAAATTCCAGAGGACGAGGTGATTATGACCTGCGTGGCACTGGGTTGGCCGGATGAGGATTTCTCAGCCAATGCGGTGGTATCAACCCGTCGTGAAGTAAATGATGTCGCGACGTTTGTGGGATTCGACTGACGGTTTAATGCGTTTTTCTTAAAGAGAGGGCCGGCGCTGGCATAAATGGCGCCTACCGGGGCAAACCAAAGCCGCGCTCAACGGCTTGCGAAACATAGTTCCGTCATGCGGGATTGGCAGCCCACAATTTTATCCCTAGTCTATCCCGTAAGGGAGAGTCGCACTCGCTGCTTGGAGGAGGAGCACGTGCGGCTTTAAAGACTTGGGAGGGTCGCCATGACAGCCACAGAAGGTCAGCCGATTGCGGCAATGACACCGACAGAAGCCGCGACGCATCTGGTCGCCACCAATCCTACCTTTGCCGTCGTTCCAACAGACATTCGCGGCACGACGTTCAAAACCTTCAAGAATATACCTGCCACAGTGCCCGCGCTGATGGCGGCAGGTCGGGCGCAGCATGGTGATGGTGCGCTGGACTATCTGCTCTATGAGGGAGAGCGGTGGACCTACGACGCATTTTGCGCCGAAGTGAACCGGATGGCGCAGGCAATGCAGGCCGACTTTGGTGTCGGAAAAGGAGACCGCGTTGCGATTGCGATGCGGAACTATCCAGAGTTGCTGACGCTCGTGCTGGCGATCTCGGCCACCGGGGCCACGGTTGTTTTCATTAACGCATGGTGGACGACCGGAGAGATTGAATATGCCCTGCGCGATAGCGGCGCACGCATTGTATTTGCCGATGGTCCCCGTGCGGAGCGAGTGGCCTCTTTGGTGGAACCTTTGAACCTTACTGTCGTGGGTGTTCGCGATGGCGAAGCGCTGGCGGCGCAGAGCTATTCGGCGATGCGCGACAGCGCAGCGTCAGATCAGCCGCCCGAGGTCGCCATAGACACCGACGATGATTTTGCTGTGATGTATTCTTCGGGCACGACAGGAGATCCCAAAGGCGTCGTTCAAACCCATCGCAGTGTGGTAAGTGCTGTGTTTAGTTGGCTGCTGGTGGCGGCGATGGCGCCTCTCGTTACGCCACCGGAGCCGGATGATCCCCCTGCCCCGCGCCCCTCGGCGCTTGTGGTGACACCCCTGTTCCACGTCACTGCGACCCACCCGCTTTTCCTTTTAAGCCTACCCGCCGGCGCGCATGTCACCTTGATGCGCAAATGGGACGCCAACGAAGCCGTAAGGCTGATCGAAGAAGAAAACATCACGCGGTTTTTGGGCGTTCCCACACAATCCGCCGAACTGATGCAAGCGGCGCTTGCGCGCGGCACCACGTTGGACACGCTCGACTATCTCGGGTCCGGCGGCGCGAAACGTCCCGGTGCACAGGTGGCGGAACTGGCCAAGGCATTCCCCAAGGCCGGGATCGCCACAGGCTGGGGCATGACCGAAACCAACGCTTTGGGGATCGGCATGATCGGCGACGATTATCTTGAACGCCCCGAAAGTGCGGGCAAGCTTCACCCGCCGTTACAAGAACTTCGCCTGCTGGATGACGCAGGCCAAGAGGTGCCGATCGGTGAGGTGGGCGAAATTACGGTCAAAAGCCCTGCGAACATGCGCTGCTACCTCAACAAACCGAAAGAGACCGACGCGGTCTTGCAAGACGGCTGGCTGCGCACAGGCGATTTGGCGAAAATCGACGAAGATGGCTACGTCACCATAGTGGACCGCAAGAAAAACATCATTATCCGCGGCGGCGAAAACATTGCCTGTCTGGATGTCGAGGGAGCCTTGCACCGCTTGCCCGAGGTGCTTGAAGCCTGCGCATTTTCGGTTCCCGACGCACGTCTGGGCGAAGTTGTAGGGGCGGTCGTGCAACTGCGGGAGGGCAGTTCTCTTACCTGCGCGCAGATGGCGCAGGCGCTCGACGGTCGGCTCGCCAGTTTTAAGCAGCCGCAACATCTATGGACACAGCACGGTCCGCTTTTGCGTGGGGCGACCGATAAAATTGATCGTCGCGGACTGCGCGAAGCCTGCCTGGAAAAGATTAAGGAAACGACATGACACCAACGGAAGAACAACTCGCACAGTATCACGCCCAGGCAGGCACAGCCGCATGGGACGTCCCGGGGCTGGACGCACAAACCCCGCGCCGCGACATCAAGACCGTGGGCATTATCGGCGCAGGAACAATGGGCGGCGGTATTGCGATGAACTTTGCCACCGCCGGTTATCAAGTGAAAATTGTTGAAACCACTCAGGAGGCGCTTGACCGTGGTCTAAAGGTGGTCCGGGGCAATTATCAGCGCTCAGCGGACAAGGGCCGCTTCTCGCAGGACGAAGTCGAGGCGCGGATGGGCCGGTTTGACGGGCGGTTGGCACTGGCCGATCTGGCTGAATGTGATCTTGTGATCGAGGCCGTGTTTGAGGATATGGACCTAAAGCGCAAAATTTTCACCGAACTCGACAAGGTGATGAAGAAAGGTGCCATTCTGGCGACCAACACATCGGCGTTGGACATCAATGAGATTGCGGGCGTGACGGGCCGCCCCGAAGATGTGATTGGCTTGCACTTCTTCTCCCCCGCGAACGTAATGAAATTGCTGGAAATTGTGCGTGCAGAGCATACGGCTGATGATGTGGTGGCGACCTGCATGGACCTTGCCCGCGACATCAACAAGATCGCGGTGCTGGTTGGCGTCTGCCCCGGTTTCGTCGGCAACCGTATCCTCTTTGCCCGCCAAAAACAGGCGAACAAGCTGCTGCAACAAGGGCTGATGCCTTGGGACGTGGACGCGGCGCTCAATGAATTCGGCTTCAAAATGGGCCCTTTCCAGATGAGCGATCTGGCGGGCCTTGATATTGGTTGGTCAAAAGGTGCGAAAACCGACAACCCGATCCGCGACGCCTTGTGCGAAATGGACCGGCGGGGTCAAAAAACCAAGGCGGGGTTCTACGACTACGATGAAAACCGCCGCCCGGTGCCATCGGATGTGACTGCCGAGATTATCAAAGACATCACCGGCGCCGATGCCTCGCGCATGAGCCAAGACGAGATCATCGAAATCTGCATTTATCCGATGATTAACGAGGCCGTAAAAATTCTGGAAGAAAACAAGGCACAGCGTCCCTCGGACGTCGATGTGGTCTGGCTGAACGGCTACGGTTGGCCCGCCGATAAGGGGGGGCCGATGTTCTATGGTGACATGGTCGGGGCGCAAGCAGTGCTGGACCGAATGGAACAGCTGGGTGCCGAGGATCCCGAGTTTGCCCCCGCCGATCTGCTGCGCAAACTCGCCGCCGAGGGTGGCAAATTCACCGAGATCAATACCGGAGGGCTGAAGGTATGAGCTTTGACTATATTCAAACGGAAAAATACGGTCATATCCTAAAGGTCACAATGAACCGGCCCGACGTCTACAACGCCGTCCACGCGGACATGCACCACGAGATGGCCCAATGCTGGGATGATTTTGCCGCCGATGACGATCTTTGGGTCGCTGTGCTAACGGGTGCGGGCGACAAGGCTTTCTCGGCTGGCAACGACCTAAAGGCGACAGCCACAGGCGGCAATAAACGCGGCATGCCAGAGAGCGGTTTTGCAGGGTTGTCGTCGCGCTTTGATCTGGAAAAACCGATCATCGCCGCCGTGAACGGGTTCGCGATGGGGGGCGGATTTGAAACGGCTTTAAGCTGCGACATTCTGATCGCCTCGGAAAATGCCAAATTTGCCCTGCCCGAGGTCAAAGTCGGCTTCTTCGCCGCCGCCTCGGGCGTGCAGCGGTTGTCGCGCTACATTGGCCGTCTCGCCGCTCAGGAGTTGCTGTTCACAGGCCGGACCATCAGCGCACAAGAGGCGCTGGACCTGGGCTGCGTGAATGAGGTGGTGCCGCATGGCGATCTGATGGACCGCGCGATGGCCAAGGCGGAGGAACTCTGCTCGGTGTCCCCATCGGCGGTCAAAGCCACCAAACGTGTCCTGAACCATATGGCCCGCGAAGACGGGATGGCAGGCAGCATCGCCTTTTCTCGCGAGGTTATTGGCGACTTGAGTAAGACCGAAGATTTCAAAGAAGGTGTGAACGCCTTTGTTGAAAAGCGGAAACCGAACTGGGTCAACAGATAACCCTGTCGCGCCGCGATAAGGCCATAGGGCCAGCAAGACAGATCACGCCAGCAGCCTCCGTCCGCACGACAATGGCCGCTGCCCCAGACGTCCGTTTTTGACGATGGGACCAAGAGACAACGCAAGGGAGGCATTTGATGCTTGATGCAAACAATATACCGATGGAAATGAATAACTTGGCCATGTCCGACAAGGCCAAGCCACTGCTTGACGCGGTGATCAAGCACATCCGTGAAAACGTCGATCCGATCACCGAGGAGTACTACCGCTTGGGCGAAGGGCGCGCGAACCGCTGGTCCCATGCGCCCGGCCAGCTGGAACTGTTGGAAGGCGTTAAGGAGAAAGCCCGAGAAGCCGGGTTGTGGAACTTCTTTCTGCCAAATGCCGAAACCGGGGAAGGGCTGTCAAACCTCGACTACGCCTATATCGCCGCAGAATTGGGCAAAAGCCCCTTGGCCTCCGAAACGCTCAACTGCTCGGCGCCGGACACGGGCAATATGGAGGTGCTTGAACGGATCGGCACGGCGGAGCAAAAGGAGAAATGGCTTAAGCCCCTGCTGCGCGGTGAAATTCGCTCTGCCTTTGCTATGTCGGAACCGGATGTGGCATCATCCGACGCCAAGAATATCAGCACCTCCGCCGTGCTTGAAAATGGCGAGTGGGTTATCAATGGCGAGAAATACTACATTTCTGGTGCCGGTGATCCGCGCTGCAAGATTATGATTACAATGGTCAAAACCTCGCCCGACGCAGAGCCCTTCCGCCAGCAGAGCCAAATTCTGGTGCCAATTGATACCCCCGGTGTGGAAATTGTCGGGCCGATGCATGTGTTCGGCCATGATGACGCCCCCCACGGCCATATGCACATCAAGTTCACAGATGTCCGTGTGCCGGAGAGCAATATCCTATGGGGTGAAGGCCGTGGCTTTGAGATCAGCCAAGTGCGTCTTGGGCCGGGCCGTATTCACCATTGCATGCGCTCCATCGGAGCCGCGGAGAAAGCGCTTGATCTGATGATCGAACGCGGCCTCTCGCGCGAGGCGTTTGGCAAAAAGATCATCGACCTTGGCAAGAACATGGAGACCATCTCGCGTGCCAAGATTGAAATTGAAGCCATGCGCTTGATGGTGCTGAAAGCGGCCAAGGCGATGGACACGCTTGGCAACAAAGAAGCCCGCATCTGGGTTAGCATGATCAAGGCGATGGTGCCGGAAAAGGTCTGCAACATCATTGACCAAGCGATGCAGGTCCACGGGGCCACAGGCATGAGCCAATGGTCGCCCCTATCTAACATGTACACATCACAGCGCACCCTGCGCTTTGCAGATGGACCTGATGAGGTGCATCATCACGTCATCGCCCGCGCCGAGGTTAAGGGCTATCAGGAATCCAACGCCCGTATCAATCGGGCGCGCGATGAAATTGGCAACAATCGTATGCGGGGTGGGGTATGAGCTTGTTTGATTTAACCGGCAAGGTCGCGCTGCTAACAGGCGCATCCAAGGGCATGGGCTTGGCGATGGCAACGGCACTGGCCGAACATGGGGCCACCGTGGTGATCTCTGCCCGAAAGCAGGACCAGTTGGACGCAGCCGCCGAAGGGATCAACGCCCTCGGCAAAGGCCGCGCGCACGCAATTACGTGCAATGTTGGCCAGAAGGAGCAGTTGCAAGCGCTTGTCGACCAGACCCACGAGAAGGCAGGTAAGATTGATGTCGTCATCGGCAATGCCGGGGTGAACCCCTATTACGGGAAAACGTCCGAAATACCCGATGACGCCTATGATAAAACCATGAACGCCAATGTGAAATCCAACCTCTGGCTGGCGCAGATGGTTGCACCTGACATGGTCGAAAAGGGTGCGGGTTCTATGGCTTTCACTTCGTCGATTGGAGCATTTAAGCCTTCGGTGATGTTGGGCACTTACGGCATGTCAAAGCTTGCTCTGATTGGCCTGTGCCGCAACCTCGCAGCGGAATTCGGGCCGAAAGGGCTGCGCTTCAATGCGATTTGTCCCGGTCTGGTGAAAACCGAATTCGCCCGCGAACTCTGGGATAATCCAGAGGTTGAAAAGCGGATCAAGGAAGAAATCCCGCTGCGGCGCCTGGGGGAGCCTGAGGATTTTGCCGGTCTTGCAGTTTATCTGGCGTCTGATGCGTCGAAATACATGACCGGACAGGCGCTGACCGTCTGTGGCGGCTCTAACATGTGGACGTAGAGATATGGAACTAAAGGATAAAATTATCGTTGTCACAGGTGCCGCCTCTGGTATTGGGCGCGCCATGTGTCTGCGCTTTGCGCAAGAAGGGGCGCGTCATATCGCTTGTGTTGACCGCGATTTGGCCGGGGCCGAGGAAACCGCGCGTATGATGGGCGGCACGGCACATGAGGTCGACGTTCGGATCGAGGACCAGATCACCAGCATGATCGACAAGGTTGAAGCAGAGGTGGGTCCGATTGACCTGTTTTGCTCCAACGCAGGCATTTCAATCGCTGGCGGGGTCGAGGTCGAGGACGACGATTGGCAGCGCATTTGGGACATCAACGTGATGTCGCATGTCTGGGCCGCACGTCATCTGGTGCCTAAGATGGCAGCGCGCGGAGGCGGCTATCTGCTGAATACCGCCTCTGCAGCAGGGTTGCTCAATCAGGTCGGCTCCGCGCCCTACGGGGTGACAAAACACGCCGCCGTCGGCTTGGCGGAATGGCTGTCGCTGACTTATGGCGATCAGGGCATCAAGGTCAGTGTCCTGTGCCCGCAGGCCGTTCGGACAGAGATGACACGTGGCCACGAAGACCACGTCGCGGCTATCGATGGCATGATGGAGCCCGGGCCCGTCGCGAATGCCTGTGTGCAGACCATCAGGGACGAGACCTTTCTGGTCCTGCCACATCCCGAAGTCATCGGCTATATGCGCAAAAAGACCGACAATTATGATCGTTGGATCGGCGGCATGCGCAAGCTGAACCGCCGCTTCGGCGGGTTCTGATTGTTCTTGCAGGTGGCCGAATGGGGCCGCCTGTTTTCCCACAGCAAAAGTAAGGAGGCCGCAATGATCGGCTATGCAACCATTGGCGTTTCAGACATGGAACGCGCCAAGAAATTTTACGGCGAATTGTTCGAAGCCAAAGGCGCGAAGGTCGTCATGGACAACGGGCGCATCGCTTTTCTGTCCTCTGGCCGCGACAAGCCGATGCTTGCCATGTGCGAACCCTATGACGGCAACGCCCCAACACCCGGCAACGGGGCGATGATCGCGTTTTCAGCCGACAGCAAGAACGACGTCGATCAGATGTACGCCCGCGCAATCGAGATTGGCGCAACGGACGAAGGTAAACCCGGACAGCGTATTCCTGACCGTTTCTACGGCGCCTATGTCCGCGATCCTGACAACAATAAACTGTGCTTTTTCGTATTCGGATAAGGCATGAAGCCACGACGGGCTTTACGAATGCCCGTCGGCGTACCCTTGCGCGTCAGGTCGCCCTGTCAGACGTAGCAGCCTTTATGGCCCCTCAGGCAAGCTCCCGCGCTGCAGCATAGGCGATGAAAAAGTCAAAGCTTGCCGGGTTGGCCATGCTGTCGCGGTTCACGACCTTCTCAGGGTCGCCGCCCAGCAACAGCTTTTTCACCGGCACCTCCAGCTTCTTTCCTGACAGCGTGCGCGGCACTTCTTTCACTTCTACAATTTCGTTCGGAATGAACCGCGCCGACACGTTTTGTCGAATAGCCTCCTTGATCCGCTCCTTCAGCGCGTCGTCGAACGCGCCCCCCTGAGCGGGGACAACAAACAACGGCATAAAGCTTTCGCGGCCCAGAAATTCGAGATCGACGACAAGGCTGTCGAGCACGTCATCCAGCCCTTCGACCGCCTGATAAATCTCTGCAGACCCCAGTCGCAGACCGCGCCGATTGATTGTGGCATCTGAGCGGCCATAGATCACACTGGCGCCTTTTGCGTCGATGGAAATCCAGTCTCCGTGCCGCCAGACACCGGGATAGGTGTCGAAGTAACTTTCAAAGAGGCGCGAGCCGTCCTTGTCGCCCCAAAAAAACAGCGGCATGGACGGCAACGGCTCGGTGCAGACCAATTCGCCCACCTCATCTATGATCTCTTTGCCGGCGGGGTCAAAGGCGCGTACCGCGTTGCCAAGCGCGCGGCACTGCATCTCGCCCGCTCGCACCGCCATGCCGGGATGCCCCAGCACAAACGCCCCCGCCAAATCGGTGCCGCCGGATATTGGCGCCAGCCAAACGTCCTCTTTGACGTGGCCATAGACCCAGTCATAGCCATCACTGCTCAGCGGTGACCCGGTGGCCCCGATGGAACGCAGGACAGATAGATCGACCTCTTCGCGCGGTGAGATACCCGCCTTGAGGCAGCCCAGAAAGAACGCCGCCCCCGCCCCGAAATACGTCAGCTTTTCTTGTGCGGCAAATCGCCAAACGGCAAGCATGTCAGGATGGTTCGGCGCCCCGTCAAAGAGCGCAACCGTCGCCCCCTGCCCCAAGGCCATCCACTGCGCGTTCCACATGATCCATCCCGAGGAGGTCAGCCAGCAGAAACGGTCTTCGCAGCTCAAATCATGGTGCAGGGATTGCTTCGCCGCCTCCAGCGCCACACCGCCGTGGCCGTGCACGATCGGCTTGGGGTTGCCCGTGGTGCCAGAGGAATAGACGATCCAGAGCGGATGATCGAAGGGCAGCTGTGTGCTTTCGAATGGCTGGTCACTTGAGGTAAGACTATCCCAAGCCAAGTGCCCTTCGGGCAGATCGCCGATGACATTCAACGTCACGAAATGCTGCACAGTAGGCAGGCCCGCGTTGATCTCGCTCAGATAGGCGCGGCGGTCGATGGTTTTGCCCGCATGCACATAGCCATCCTGCGCAATCAGCACTTTCGGTTCGATCTGACGGAAGCGGTCGAGCACTGCGACCTGCCCCATATCAGGCGCACAAACAGACCAGACCGCGCCGATGCTGGCCGTTGCCAAAAACGCAATTAGGGCGGTTTCTGTGTTGGGAAGGATCGCGGTCACACGGTCGCCCTTCTCAACCCCCATGCCCCGCAGGTGATGCGCGAGTGAAGCGACCTGCGCGCGCAATTCGCCCCAACTTAGTTCCACACGGCCCCGAGTTTCTGACTGGCAGATCACCGCAGGTAGATTTTCGCGCCCTTCGGCGTGTTTCAAGATTTGGTCGGTATAGTTCAGCATCGCTCCGGGGCACCATTCTGCGCCAGGCATGGCGCGTTTGCCCAGTACCTTGTCGTAGCGCCGGGTGGCCCGGACATCAAAAAAGTCCCAGATCGCGCCCCAAAACCCCTCAAGGTCGGTCACACTCCACTGCCAGAGCGCCGCGTAGTCATCGAACTCAAGACAGCGGGTGGCCTGAAGAAACCGCTCAAACTGCGCCATCGTCGACTGGCGAGCACGTTCCTCCGAAGGGGTCCAGAGTACTTTGTTCATGTCATTGCTCCGTGTACGAGCGCTTTGAGTTCCGAGCGGGCGGGATAGGCGCTGCTTGGGATAAGTTGGGTGAAAAACAACACCGAAAGGTCGGCAACGGGATCGATCCAGAAAAAGGTCGAGGCCATGCCCCCCCAGCTAAAATCCCCGACATGGCCGGGGCAGCGCGCGCGGCCCGGATCAAGCACCACAGCGCCGCCAATGCCAAAACCCATGCCATCCATCGGTTGCTCTGCAAAGCTGGAAGGCCCCATATCCGCGATGTCCCCGCGCAGATGGTTGCGCATCATAAATTCAAGGGTTTTTGGGCCGACAATCCCGCCGCCCCCGGTGCGCAGCGCCTCGGTAAACTTGAGGTAATCATCTATCGTCCCGACCAAGCCACCACCGCCGCTGTGCAGACTTGCATCAAGGAATGGGCTGGTCTGCGGTGCGTCAATCAACCGCAATGGATCGTCGCCGTGGGCCACCCGACCTGTCGTGAAACCGCCCTTTGGCAAGGGCGTGTAGCAGGCGGCAAACCTCTCGCGGCCCCCTGGCGGGACAGCAAACCCGGTTTCTCCCATGCCGAGCGGCTCGAAAACCGCTTCGGCCAAGTATTCCCCAAGCGTCTTACCTGTCGCGACTTCGACGACCCGCCCGATGATATCGATGCCAACAGAATATTCCCAGAGGCGGCCG
>Ga0209345_10003427_pt1 | contig 16368 bp, 19 predicted proteins | sample Cruoilmetagenom7_FD_187294 | JGI IMG/M metagenome (GOLD analysis project Ga0209345, IMG submission 187294) | Oil polluted marine microbial communities from Coal Oil Point, Santa Barbara, California, USA - Sample 7 (SPAdes) (version 2) | ecosystem: Environmental > Aquatic > Marine > Oil seeps ...
GGGCAATAATGTTCTTTGGACTAATGGTTTGGGGTATGTGGTATTTTACAATGGGTTATCCAGTAAATTCATATTCACAAATTGGTGAGTACAATGAAGACACAGCTGCACACAATGCAAAATTTGAAGCAGAATATGCATCTATTACTGGTGATAGACTAGTAGAGATGGGTGAATCTGTATTCTTAGCAGAGTGTAAAGTATGTCACGGTCTTACGGCTGATGGTATTGATGGTAAAGCTGCAAATCTTAATGTAAGAATTGAAGCTATTGCTGTTAAGCATGCTATTGAGCATGGTTCTAACAATCAATTACTTGGTAGTGAAATGCCAATGCCTGATCGTAATGGTCTTTTCAATGCTAATACTGGCGCACTTATTACTGATGCTGAGATTGATGCAGTTTCTAAATATGTTGCAAATGGTATGAAAGGTGCAGGTGCTGATGTATTTGCAGGAACTTGTGTTGCTTGTCACGGTGAAGATGGTAAAGGTATGGATTATGTAGCTCCAAGTGTTGCTACATTTACTCCAGCACTTGTTACTAATGTTCTTAACCATGGTAAGAAAGGCGCAATTGGAAAAATGCCAGCATTTAAAAATCTTAATGCTAAGCAAAAAGAAGCTGTTGGTGCATACATCACTAGCTTAAGCAAATAAGGAGTCAGGTATGAATGAAAATAGAAGCGTATTTGCTCTGGATGGTATTACTGGTATGTTGATTGCAACTGTACTTTTACTTACTATTTTAGCTGGTCTTACAGTTTGGAATATTGGTGTACAAAATGCAAATGCAGCAAATTACTATGATATTAAAGATGAACAATCAATCAAGATGTTTGACACAAATAGTGCCAATAACCATCTTGTTGATGTGAAGTAAGGAGTATAGAAATGGAAAAATTAATTTCATGGGGCCTAGTAGTTATGGCTATATACACAGCTTACGTGGTTTTAACACCAAATCACCTTTATATCGGTTAGGGAAATTTATTGAAAATTTCAAGAGGGCTTGCGGCCCTCATCCTCACAATATTATTTCAAACAACACTATTAGCAGAGTATTTATATAAAGATGAAGTGATTCATAATCCTAATTTCAATGCAGAAGTTGAAAAACTTGGAACTGAGTTATATGAAAAAACTGGGATTTCACTAAGACTTTTAATGTTACGAGAATTACCTAATGGTATGAGTATCGTAGATTATGAAAAAGAAGTTATGAAAGAGTTTAGTGAACCAACAATTTTACTAACATTTGCAGAGATGAATTCTAAAGTAGATATCTTAGCAAGTGATCCTTCTTTATATAAGTATTTCAACAAAAATCAGGTACTAAGCCCTGTAGCTTCACCTGTCCAAGCTTTTTTAATGGCTGCAGTATATGCTGAGAGTTTTGAAGATTTTAAAGAGATGTCTAGTAACAGTGGTGGAACTATTCTTCCTTTACTAGCTGGAAAAGCTAAAAAAGAACAACAACTTGGAAAGTATTCAGGTTCGATGTTTAATGGTTATCTAGATATTGCTGAACAAATTTCAATAAACAAAGGTATTACACTAGAAAATGCGGCTGGAAATGCAAATAAAAACTCTATATTTGTCGTTAAGATATTATTCTATGGTATTATCCTAATTGGTATTTTTATGTATATAAAAAGAAAATTATTTTTAAGAAGGCAAAAACTTGAACATGAGTAATGGAAGAATATGGCCATATGCTATAGGGACATCAATAGTACTTGTATTTGGATTTTGTGTAGCTACAATAATTGTAACTAGCACATTACCAGTTGAAAAGAGTGATACGTATATGATGGGTTATCATGAAGCTGATGCAAATGCGAACGAACTAATCGAAGCAAGAATAGCTTTTGATAAAGAGTATAAAATAGAGTATATTACAGATGGACTATCTCAAGAGAGTTCAGTAATAAAATATAAGGTTACAGACCTTAATTCACAACCTGTAAATAATGCTAAACTTAAAGTTGTAATTACTAGACCAAATAATCATAAGCACGATCAAGAATTGCTTAACCCAATTGTTGAAAATGGTATTTATACTTTTTCATCAGTAAAGCTTCCAGAAGCAGGAAGATGGGATGTTATGGCCAAGGTTAATATAGATAAATTACAAAGATTTTACAATGTAAAAGCAGACACTAGGGCTAAAGAAATTTTAGTATATTAATCATATGGATGAGACTACTATAGTTTTACCATCTGCTCGTGCAATTCGCCACGAGCAACTCTCTATCGACTCCCAAACACTTTTTTTACCTAATTTTATAACTATTAATGAGTTTATGTCTAAGCTTTGTATTGTTAATGAGTTTAAAATTTTAGATGAAGATAGCAGAGTATTACTTTTACTTGAAGCTTCAGACTTTCACTCATTTGATTCACTAAAAATTCAAAGAAACTTTTTTACATTTACAAAAAATTCTTCTTATATTTTTAAGTTTTTTGAAGAGTTAAGTGCTGAGATGTATGATATAGCTACTCTTGATACTTCAGATATATATGGTGAGTTTGAAGAGCATATAACAATACTTCAAGAGTTATATAAACGATATGAAGCACTATGTAGTGAGCGAAAACTGTTAGATAAAATATTTTTGCCAAAACTATATGAGTTTAATGAGAATTATGCCAAAACTCATAAAAATATTGAGTTACATATTGATGGTCATCTAACAAATTTTGAATTTGAGCTACTTGATAAATGTTGTGAATTTAGCAGTGTTAATTTGATTATTAGTACTTCTAAGTTTAATACAAAAATGCAGAGCAAATTTTTAGAACTTGGCATCAAACTAGAGAAAAATCATGAGTATAAAATCTCTTTAAACTCCAAAGAGATAATTTCTAAAGAATCTAAAAAACAAAATGAAAACATTAGTTGTGAATCATTTAGTGAATCAATCCTTCAAGTTGCATTTATAAAACAAAAAGTATATGAAGCAGTAAAAAAAGGCTATAAAGCAGAGAATATAGCTGTTGTTTTACCTGATGAAAGTATGGCAGAGAAACTAAAAAGTTTTGATGATAAGTCAAATTTTAACTTTGCTATGGGTGAGTCATATAGAAATACAACTATGTATGAAAAACTAAATTCCACATGCCAAGCACTAGAACAAAATTCAAAAGAGAACTACTCACGACTAGATAGAATAGGAGATGAGCTTTATGTTAATCTTCTAGGGGTTTATCATAAAAGTAGTAGTGAAGTTGATATTTTAAAGTTTTTAAAAGAGTATAAAGAGGAGTTCAGCAATAAGCGTGAAATAAAGATTTTTGAAGAGGAACTATATAGTTTTAAAAATATTTTGCCTTACATGAAAGGTATGAGTATCAAGTCTCTTATCTCTTTGTTTTTACAAAGGTTAGCCACAAGATCTTTAGATGATGTAAGAGGTGGTAAAGTTACAGTTATGGGTGTACTGGAGACTCGTTCTGTAAATTTTGATGTTACTATTATTGTTGATTTTTCAGAACAACATGTTCCAAAAAAGAGTGATAAAGATATGTTTTTAAACACTCAAATAAGAGAGATGGCAAACCTACCTACTATGAGTGACAGAGAGAGCCTACAAAAGCATTATTATGACTTGCTTATATCTCGCTCTTGTGAGGTATATATATCTTATGTTAGTTCAAGTGATAGTAGTGCTTCTAGATTTTTAAAACAGTTAGATATAAAAGAATCAAATCCACATGCCGAATTAAATTATGCAAGTATTTTATTTAATCGTTCAATCCCACATGCCATAAAAGAAAAAGAGATAGTTCTTGAGTATAGTTTTAGAGATAAAAAAATATCAGCTACAAGATTAAAAGCTTTTCTTAGTTGCAAAAGAAAATACTACTATAAATATATAGAACATATCTACTCTCACGAAATTCCAAAAGATATGCCAAAAGAGTATGAAATAGGAAATAGCGTTCACTTGGCTTTAAGTAACTTATACTCAAAACAAAACTCATATGACAGTGTTAAAGAGTTAAAAAGAGACTTAGATAAAGAACTAGACTTGGCATGTGGAAATAGTGAGTTAGACAAATATTTAATAGCTATGCAAAAAAGAAGATTAGAGAAGTTTTGCCAAGAAGAAGTAAAAAGATTTGAAGATGGTTGGCATGTGGAAATGTGTGAGCAAAGTTTTGAGATTAACTTTGCGGGAGCTACTTTAATTGGTCAGATAGATAGAGTAGATAAACGTGCAAATGAAATATTTGTACTTGATTATAAAACAGGCTCTTATCCACTTTACAATAAAAACAACTTCCCTGATGCAACAGACTTTCAACTAGAGTTCTACTACCTCTTAGCAGGTGGATTAGGAAATGTAGAGGGATGCGGATATTATGATTTAAAAGAATCAAAAATAGTGCAAGAACCTTTTTTAAATGAGAAGTTAGCAGTTTTGGAATCTAACTTAAAAGATATACTAAACCTTGAAGAGATTAACTTTGAGAGATGTGAAGATATTAAAAACTGTCTTTATTGTGAATATACAACTATGTGTGGTAGAGAGTAATGCTAAAAAATAACCTAGCCTACGAAGCAAGTGCGGGAAGTGGTAAGACATTTATGCTTGTTGTTCGTTATCTATCACTATTATTTAGTGGGGCGTCACCATCTAAAATCTTGGCACTTACTTTTACAAATAAAGCAGCTCATGAGATGCAAGAGAGAGTTGTTCAAACCTTAGAAGAGTTGGAGAGTCGTGGTGAACTTGATGAGATTGTAAAAGTTACAGAACTCTCTCGTGAGTCTATTTTAAATAATCGTCAAAAGATTTTAGATGAGTTTTTAAATTCTAATACTAAGATAATGACTATAGATAAGTTTTTTACTCAGATTCTTAGGAAGTTTTCTCTTTATGCATCACTTATGCCAGACTTTTCAACCTTTGCTTCTCAGCATGAACTCAAACTACTTTCACGCTTTTTAAAAGAGGTAAGTGTAGCTGGGAAAAAAGATACCCTTATAACTTTATCGCTCCAATCAAACAAAAGACTTGAAAGTATATTTAACTTACTTGATGAGTTTTATATAAAAAAACAAGAGCTCTCTCATCTGAATTTCCAAAAAGTTGATTTTATATCTTTTGAAAATGAGGCTATGGAGCTTTTGTCTGAACTAAGGTCTATAGTATATAAATGTGACAAAGCATCTTCTACAGCCAAAAAAGGTGTAGAAGCTGAGAGTTTTGAAGAGTTGCAAAAAAAAGCTTGGTTAAGTAGAGATAGTTTTGATTACAGCACTTTTAAAAAGTGTTACACACCTGAGATGGATACACTTCTTGAAAAAATCAAAGAGGCTATCAAAAATCAAAATCGTGCAAAAGAGCAGAACTTTTTTTATGCACTCTCAGAACTTGTAGGTATCTATGAGAAGTCAAAAAAAGCACTTTACATGGATGATAGTGAACTTAGTTTTTCAGATGTGACTTCTCTTGTTTATGAGATACTGCATCTCATAGATGACAGTGATTTTTTATACTTTAGACTTGACTCTCAAATAGAACATATGCTTTTAGATGAGTTTCAAGATACAAGCATACTTCAGTACGAGATACTAAAACCATTGATAAATGAAATAACATCAGGAAATGGAGTTTTTGAAAATGGAAGTTTCTTTTTTGTTGGGGATGTTAAGCAGTCTATTTATAGATTTCGAGGTGGTGTTTCTGCTCTTTTTGATAGTGTTGTTCAAGAGCAAAATACTGAGATTGAGCAACTTCTAACAAATTATCGTTCACAAAAAGAGGTAATAGAGTTTGTAAATAATACCTTTATAAATAAGATTAAAAATTACACTCCTCAAAAAGTAAGACCAGAGGCTAATGGCGGATATGTTGAGATAATCCAAAATGACGAGTTAATTGATGAGACTATAACTCAAATACAAAGACTTATTGAGCTTGGTGCAAATATCAACGAAGTAGCAATCCTTTGTGCTACAAATGGTGATGGAGAGGCTGTAAAGACTAGACTTCAAGAAGAGGGTATAGAGGTTGTAACAGAGACAACTACAAAGCTTATAAACCAAAGAAGTGTAAAAGCTGTTCTAGAGTATTTGAAGTATCTATATTTTAATGAAGATATTTACAGACATAACTTTTTTGCACTTATAAACAAAGAACTAGAGCCTATAAAAAGAGTTGATTTATCTAAGAGTAAACTCTTTGATGTTGTTAAACGAGCTATAGATATTTACGAACTTTTCAGTGATGACTTTCATCTTATTAGATTTTTAAATGCAGTTTCAAAGTATCAAGATATTGAAGCGCTTTTATTTGAGTATGAAAGACTTGATACTGAGGCGGCGGCATCAGATTTGAGTGGTATTAGAGTTTTGACTGTTCATAAGTCAAAAGGTTTGGAGTATGAGCATGTAATTGTTATGGACAGACTAAAAAAAGCCCCAGCTTCTCGTGATGCAATTATTTACGAGTATGACAATATTAGTTTGAAAAATGTATATCTTAGAACAAAGGGTAGGGATGCTCTTGATGCTGAGTATGCAAATGCTCTGTCTAAAGAGAAGTCTCTTGTAGTTGAAGATAGTTTAAACGCTTTATATGTTGCTTTTACTAGGGCTAGAGATAATCTCTTTATTATTTTAAAGTCTAAAGATTCTGCTTTTGAGGTACTCGAGTTGGTATGTGAAAATAGTGGAAGTATGGTATGTGAAAATAACAATATTTCCACATGCCAAAAAGAGTTTAAACTACTAGAATACAAATCATTTTACTACGGAACTCAAAGTGACATACTAAAACTAGAAGAAGATACAAAAGATGATTTAAAATCAATAAACTTTGGTTTGGCAATGCACTATATGTTAGAGATGCTTGGAGAGTTTAATCTAAACTCAATACAAGACGCTAAAAATATGATGATAAACAAATACGGATATATTTTAGATGAAGATGAGATAGAGGATATAACTTCAAGAGTAACAATGCTTTTAAACTCAAAAGAGTTTATGAGTTTGATAGATGGAGAGTGTTATAGAGAAAAAGCTATAAGATATAAAAACAATCTTCGTTATATTGACTTGCTTGTAAAAGCTAACTCAGATAAACAAGATACACAATCATTATTTCAAAGTTTTGGCATGTGGAATATCATTGATTACAAAAGTTCTTTAAATTTCTCACAGCATCATATAAAACAAGTAAACTACTATAAGAAAGCAGTTCAAGAGATAACTGGTGATGAGGTAGATGGTTATATATGTTATCTTCTTCGTGATGAAATAAAATTGGTTAAAACCTGATATAATTAAATTATAAATTAAAGGGGTAAAGATGAAAAAAATTATAGTGTTATTGTTGTTAAGTGTATCATGGATGTATGCTGATGATGCAGTACAAACGAATAGTGCAGATACTGTTACTTCAAAAAAAGAGAGTGTAAATAGTGAAAGAAGAGAAGTAAGAAAAGAACGCAAAGCTGAAAAAAGAGAAGCAAAAAAAGAACGCAAAGCTGAAAAAAGAGAAGCAAGAAAAGAAAGAAAAGCTGAAAAAAGAGAGGCTAAAAAATCAAGAGAAGCAAGAAAATCTAGAGAAGAAAGAAAAGCTGAAAAGCGCAAAAATAGAAAAGAGCGTAAAGCAGAGAAAAGACAAAAGAAACAAGACCGAAAAGCTAAAAAAAGAGAAAACAAAAAAAATCTCAAAAACAAAAACAAAGCACTCCCTCTGATAGAGCCAAAACCTTAAACAAACCTAAAATAAAGGTTTGTTTAAGCTTATAAAGCTATACTTCCATCAATAAATACAAAAGGTTCAAGAATGAAATTTACAAAAATTGCAACTTCTGAGCAGATTGACCAAAAATGGGTTTTAATCGATGCTGAAGGTAAGACTTTTGGTCGTATGATGACAGAAGTAGCTACTATTCTTCGTGGTAAGAATAAGGTTTGCTGGACTCCAAATATTGACTGTGGTGACTATGTAGTTATCATTAACGCTTCTAAGGCTAGATTTAATGGTCTTGGTAAAATTAATAATAAAGAGTATTTTTCACATTCTGGTTACTTCGGTTCAACTAAGAGTGTTAAAATGAGCGAGCTTTTAGAGAAAAACCCTGAGAAACTATTTAAGTTAGCTGCTCGTGGTATGCTTCCTAAAACTAAGCTTGGTGCTAAAATGCTTAAAAAACTAAAAATTTATGCAGGTGCTGAACATCCTCACACTGCACAAATTGCTAAATAAGGACTAATTACATGGCAACAAAAATATATGCAACAGGTCGTCGTAAAGCGTCTATAGCAAAAGTATGGTTAACTCCAGGATCTGGTAACATTACAATCAATGGTCTTTCATTAGATGCATGGTTAGGTGGACTTGAAGCGAAAAAACTTCGTGTTAAGCAACCATTAGTTCTTTCTAAGCAAGATACTTCAGTTGATATCGTAGCTACTACAGTTGGTGGTGGTTTTGGTGGTCAAGCTGATGCACTTCGTCATGGTATCTCTCGTGCACTAGTTGCATTTGATCCAGCGATTAAAGCTATCCTTAAACCTGAAGGTATGATGACTCGTGATGCACGTGTTGTTGAACGTAAGAAACCAGGTAAGCGTAAAGCTCGTCGTTCTCGTCAGTTTAGCAAGCGTTAAGCTTCTCTTCGAGAAAACGTTAATCGTTTTACTTTACTTTTTATCAAGACATTCCGTCTTGGTAAAATCTTTTTTATAAATCCCCAAAGCAAACAATCCTAAACTAATAAATTTTTATATATAATACCTCAATTAAATTATGGGAACTATATGAAAAAAATCATTATATTTATCGTTATTGTAGTTTTTGTCTTAGCAATTGCTCCTATTGTAGGAAATAAACTTGTAGAAGATACACTTGATAAAGAGATCCAAGTTTTAAAATCAAATGGAATTGAAGTTACAAACACTAGAGAAATAACAACTTATTTAAGTACCTCAAAGCATTATGAATTTTTACTAAGTGATATGGATAAATTTTTAAAATATTTAAGTCAGTACTCACAGAAACAACTCCCTGCTTACACATCCGCACTTGTAGATGGTACTCTAATCGGAGCTGATATAAAATACAGCAATATCCCATTTACCAAAGCAATAAGTGTAGATATATATCCTTTAACTTTCTCAGAAAAAATCATGAATGAAATTAAAGAAGACGATAAAAGTTTTTATGAGTATTTAAAAGATTTTTTATCTAAAAAAGGGATTTTATATCATATAAACTATAATGTAGTTAGTGAAAATTTTGACGGATTTATAAAAGATATTGATGAAAACCATACAATGAAAAATGGTGTAAATATTTTAGTAAAATTATCAAATACTAGTTTTAAAGGAAAAGGCTCTTTACTAGCACCAGCATCTTTAGAGTTAAATACTAATAATCTAAAACTAAAGCTCTTAAATGGTTTACAAGAGTTGGATATTAACTTAGATAAGTTTAGTTCGATATCTAGTTTTGACTCATCTACATCATATCAGTCATTTGCAAAACTAAAATCACTATCCATAAAAATCAAAGAGAGTTCACAAGAAAATATTTTTATGCAAGTTGAAGATACCAAGGTAGATATATCTTCAAGTACAAAAGCAAAAAAAGCAGAGTTAAAATCAAAAAGTTCATTTTCAAAAATCTTAATAAAATCAGATAAAGTGAACTTAGAAGCTTTAGATTTTGAGCACGATATAGCTATATCTGGTATTGATAAAGATTCACTTGAAGAGTTAAGAGTTTTAATATCAAAAACAAATGTAGAAAATAGTTTGATTAATTTACTATCTAAAGGGATAAAATTAAATATAAAACAGTTTTCTCTTAAAAATATAAAACTAAACAAAGATAATCTAAAAGGTTTTAAAGTTAGCTCAAAACTAACACTTAATAAGGATAGAGATTTAGCGCAAAAAATAAAGTATGCCCCTTTATTATTGTTAGGGAATATTGATGTTGATTTTAACTTTAGAGTCTCTAAAGAGATATTTTCTGCTATCTCAGGACTTCAGCCTATAGTCGTATTTGCAAAAGCTTATGCAAAAGAGGATGGAGATTACTTGATATTTGTTTATAATAAAGTTTCGCTAAAATAAGGTCACTATGAAATTTTTACTTTTACTTTTACTCTCATTATCACTATTTGGAACAACCTTGCATCTAGCAACTTCTTCAAATCCATCAAGATTAAATCCAATTCTTGCGACTGACTCATCTTCATCAGAGATAGCAGGTTTCATATTTAACGGTTTGGTAAAGTATGACAAAGACAGTTCAACTATTATAAATGACCTAGCAACTAAATTTTATTATGAAAATAATACAACTTTGATATTTGAGTTAAATCCACATGCCAAATGGCATGATGGGGAAAGATTTAGTGCAAAAGATGTTTTATTTACTTATGAGACCTTAGTCTCTCCCAAGATTGCTTCACCATATAGTGCAAACTTTAGGTTTGTAAAGAGTGTTGAGATAATAAATAAGCATAAGATAAAAGTAACATATACTAAACCATATTTTAAAGCTTTAGAGACTTGGATGATGGGAATTCTTCCAGAGCATATTTTAAAAGATGACAAAAATATAATGAATTCTAAGTTCAATACTAAGCCTATTGGAACAGGTGCATATAAACTTTATCAGTTAGAACATTCTAAAAATATTATTTTGACTGCCAATGATGACTACTTTATGGGACGACCAAAAATAGATAGAATTTCTTTTCATGTAATAGCAGACCCAATGACAAGATTTTTGATGTTAAAGTCATCTTCTCTTGATGTTGGTGGAATTGACCCGATGCAGTATGAAAGACAACTAACAGATGAATTTCATAATAACTTTAATATATATGAAGAGATAACGCACTCATACACTTATCTTGGATTTAATCTAAGGCTAGAAAAGTTTAAAAATCCAAAAGTTAGAGAGGCTCTCTCTTTAGCAGTAGATAGAGAAGAACTTGTAAAGATTTTGTTTTTTAAACATGCTAAGGTTTGTACAGGACCATTTCTCCCCGCAACAAAAGCTTTCAATGCTGATGTAAAAGCACCGACTCAAAATATACAAAGAGCAAAAGAGCTTTTAAAAGAAGCAGGTTATGATGAGAGCAATCCTTTTAGATTTGAGATAGTTACTTCAAACTCTAGCAGTGTAAGACCTTATGCAGCACAAATACTTCAACACCAACTAAAAAAAGCTGGAGTTATTGTTGAGTTAAGAGTTATGGAGTGGCAGGCATTTTTAAATATGGTGGTATTTCCTCATAAGTTTGACTCGGTACTCTTAGGTTGGGGTTTATCATCAACACCGGATCCATACCTTTTTTGGCATACTGATGGTGATAAAAAGGGTGGTTTTAATCTTATAGGATATAACAATCCTACAATTGATAAGATGATAGAGAAATCACAAAGTATGATAGACAGAGAAAAGCTGGCGCTATTATGGAAAAAAATGTTTAAAATTATAGTAGAGGATAATCCATATTTATTTTTATATATTCCAAACTCTATCACATCAGTAGATAAAAATATTAAAAATATAGAACCAAGTTTGAGTGGAATTTGGCATAACTACATAAAGTGGGAAAAAGATGAGATTAGGTAAGTGTAGATGAAAATAGTGATAATGTTAATAATAATGGATTTTTTTATATTCGCTGTATCTTCTATTTTTGTTGACAATGAACGTCAAATTTTAAAATCTAAAAAACAGACACAATACCATGTAGATAGATTTGGGTATTACTGGCAAGTAGAAGAATAGTTTAAAATTATTTATCTATTTTGTGAACACTTATTGCTACATAATTATTGGATGCGCATAATTCTTTGTTTATAAACTTAAGTACAAAAGGTACTTATAATAAAGGACATCTTATGAAAAATGTTAAATGCCCAAGAGTTGATGAAAACAAACGATTTTTACAAATGGTGAGAACTATCATTATGTATAATGATGGGGGAGGCTGATCCAACGGTCTTAAAAATAAACTTCTAATCCTTCTGAGTTAGGGAAGGATTAGCTTTTACACCACTCTAACGCCTCATCATAATTTTCAAAATATTGTACCTCTCCTGAAACAAACCAAGCACCTATTTTAGAGATTACTTCTTGCCATGTTTTGTTTCCATATAAAGCTACTTTTTTAAATTCTGAACCATGCTTTAGTCCAAGTTTAAAATCATCCCAAGCAGCACGAGCTTCCCAGCCTTCGATTTCACTTACATTAAAAAGTGCTACTACACTTTCTTTTTTTACACCTAGTAAAGCATTTTCAATCATAGGTGTTATAAGCTCATAGTCTTCATGTGTCAAAGTTCCATAAGCATCAAAATGCAAAAAAACTTCACCATCGATTCTCTCAAATCCCAATGTAATTCCATGCTTCTTCATAACAAACTCCTTTGGTCTTTTCTTAATTATAGCACTTTATAAAATAAATACTAATATAGCATGTGTGAATCTTGATAATAAATATATAACATATTGTCATATAATCAAAGAAAATTTATTTTAAAGAGTAAGATACTTTTATATAACTATAGGAGTATCAAATGAAAATATTTTTAAATCTTGACTTTATGTATCCTTTAGGATACACTATTGAAATATGTATTTAGTTAAAGAGACTGAACTTTTTTCTAAATGGTTGTCAAAACTCAAAGATATTCGAGCTAAAGTTTCTATCATCCGTAGAATAGATAGAATGAAAAATGGAAACTTTGGAGAGTACAAAAATTTAGGAGATTATGTGTCTGAGTTGAAAATTCAACTTGGAGCAGGATATAGAGTTTATTACACTAAACAAAATGAAGAGATTATTATCTTACTAATTGCTGGAGATAAATCTACTCAAATAAGTGATATAAAAAGAGCAAAAATAATAGCTAAGGAGTACAAAAATGAATAAAAACCTAACAACTTTTGATGTAGCACATTACTTGGATTCTAAAGAGATGATAGCTGAGTATCTTTCGCAAGTTTTAAGTGATGGTGATATGGATGAGCTTTTGAGTGCTATTGGTTATATTGCTAAAGCTAAAGGGATGACTCAGATTGCTAAAGATACTGGACTTGGTCGTGAGAGTTTGTACAAAACTTTTGCAGAGGGTTCTAAACCAAAGTTTGAGACTGTTATGAAAGTTCTAAATTCATTTGGGGTAAAACTTCAAGCAACAGCTTAAAAATACCCCAAAACCTCTACAGCCACAAAGATAACTCCTAAAAACACAAAAGAAGATATAAATACTAAAGCAGTCACAACTCTTGGTTTACAGTCATATAGTGAGGCTAGATTTACATTTGCGACTGCTAGTGGCATCATTAACTCTATAAAGATTATTCCTTTTATCATTGGTTCTAAGTCTATATTTATCAGTACTAAAAATGCGATAGCTGGTAATAAGATGAACTTAAATGTTAATACCCAGATAACTAGAGTTTTACTTATCTCTTTTATCTTAGTCCCATAAAGGTAGATTCCAAAAAGAAAAAGTTGCATTGTCATAGAAGCGTAAGCTCCCATCATTAGAGTATTTAAAATTATACCATCTGGCTTGTAACCAAAATAGCTAAGAAGTATCGCTATTATCGCTGCCCAGAGAATCGGAATTTTTACTATATTTTTTAGAGAAGTTTTTGTATCAAAGCTACCCCTAGAGTAGTAAAAAACTCCAATGGTATATACTACAAATACATTTACAAGATTTACAACTGTAGTGTAGGGGATGGATTCTTCTCCAAAGATGGCTATGTTTATTGGTATTCCAAGATTTCCAGTGTTTCCGATTATCGCAGCAACAGTTGCTATGGAGTATTCTTTTTTATCTTCAAAAAGTAGTTTAGCTACAAAGGCAGAGACTATAAGAACAACAGCAACTATTAGTAAATAAATAGAGGGAGCATAGAGTAAGGTAATATCTATAGGTTTAACAAGAAGTCCCCAAAAGGTTAAAAAAACTTGTAAAAAATAGACGTTTATAAGAGTGATTGTTTTATCGTCTATCTGTTCTTTAAAGCTCATCTTAGCGATGAAACCTATAACAATAAAGATATAAATACTTAAAATTGAAAAAATAATTGAACTCATAGTTGTATTATAATATAATTGTATATGCAAACAATTGAAAATATAAATAATGTAATTAAAGACGATATGGCTGTGATGTTGTATTTTTCAGCACCAACATGCAATGTATGTCATGCGCTTAAACCTAAACTTGTTGAAGCTATTGATGAGAACTTTAAAGAGTTTAAAATCATAAGTATAGATACTTCAGTTGACCAAGAGATAGCTGCAAACTTTAGTGTTTTTGCCATTCCTACTGTATTGGTATTTTTAGATGGCAGAGAATTTTTAAGAAAATCACGTCATATGAGTATAGGTGAAGTGATAGGAGAAATAAAAAGACCTTACGAAATAATGACCTCGTAATAAAAGGATATAAATTGAGCAAGCATATTAAAAAGATAGAAAAAGTATTTGAGCATCCAGTAGCTACAAACTTGGATACAAATAAGCTTATATCAGCTTTGGATCATTTTGGATGTAGTGTTGAGCATAGTAAAACAAATAAGATAAAAATATCTTTTGACGGTAGGGATATTGTTCTTGGTTTTCATCATTCAGGAAGTTTATCAAAAGACGAAGTTCTTAAACTTCGCCATTTTTTACAAGAGGTTGGTTTAACACCAGATAGAATATAGCTACTCTTTCATAAATGCTATAAGAGAAGCTGTTACTGCAACATTTAAAGACTCTACACCACGTTTCATTGGTATAGATACAGAATCATTACAAAGAGATTCTACATCGCTACTAACACCATCACTTTCATTTCCTAAAATAAAAATAGACTTGGCATGTGGAACTACGTCATAAATAGTTGTTTTTGCATGTGAAGATAGTGCATAAATCTTAGTATCTTTAACGTCATTTAAAATCTCATCAAGAGTATTACAAAAATAAATCGGAAGTTTAAAAAGTGTTCCTGCACTTGCTTTTATAACAAGTGGAGAGATTTTAGCTGAACTCTTTTTAGGTAAAATAATTCCATCAACATTTCCAGCTGCACAAGAGCGTATAATCATCCCTAAGTTTTGAGGATTTTGGATTCCATCTAAAGCTATAAGTCTAAAGTTATCTAGGTTTTTAATCTCACTTACGTTTTGATAACTTTTAGAGATTATATCTATCGCAACACCTTGGTCTTGTTTTGCATTTTTACTAATGCGTGAGAGAGAATTTTTTGCGTGGTAAGTTATTTCTACATTTCTTGTTTTTGCAAGAGCTAAGATAGTTTTAATAGCTCCATCAGTTTTGTTAGAATCTGCCATGTGGAGTTTATGAACTTCAATGTTAGAGTCTTGTAAAACCTCTATAACAACATTCCTGCCATAAAGTGTAATAATCTTTTCAAAAAAAGCTTTTTTATCTTTGTATTCTTGTGAATCTTCCACTATGTTCTCTCTTTATTTTAGTCTATGATATTGTAGGCAATTTCTGTTTTATTTTTGATTACTTTTATCTCTTTGATTTGTAAGTTTTCAATTTCTAATGACATAAACTCTTCCATGCTGGATATATTGTGTTTAGCCAACTCTCTAAGAACTAAACCTCTATATGCCTTCGCCCAATGACTTACAGTTTTACCATTTTTTAAAAACTTTAAAGTAGTATATGGTTTTGTAACCTTGTAAAACTTGTCATAATATCCTGCACGTAAATCTAAAATCTCATCTTTTGCAAAATACAAATCAAGTTGATAGGTAAATCTGTCTTTGTAAAACTTATCAGGAGCAATCTCGCCAATGTTATTACCTTGTTTTACCTTGTAGTTAGCAATTGCATCTCCGCCAAGAACAGCACCGTAAAGATTTGAGAAAATTATAGTATTTGATTTTAGATACTCTTGAGCTTTTTCACTAAGTGAATTGTAATCAAGATAATCATAAGCGACACCTTGATACCTCTGTATCGCAGACATCAAAGCAGAGTTGTGAACGTCATTTATATATGGTTCACACTCACTAAATTTTTTATAGCCAAAAAGATTTTTTATATCTTCTTCATGCTTGCTAAGTACTATTTTATTATACTCATTTAAAATCTCATCTCTTGCATTGCTAGCACCAAGTAACTCTTTTTTTGCTTCATTACCACCACTGTTTTTGCCCTCAGATGGTGAAAAAAGTATTTTTAGCATATATTTGTTTATCCTTTTGTAGTATGAACGAAAACACCGTTAAAATTCTCTGGTGGAACTTCTATATAATGTTCACAACGCTCTATATAAATATCATATATTTTTAAATTACTTTTGTTTTCCCAAGAGTTAATATCTTTAAATATTGCT
>Ga0209345_10003428_pt1 | contig 16359 bp, 12 predicted proteins | sample Cruoilmetagenom7_FD_187294 | JGI IMG/M metagenome (GOLD analysis project Ga0209345, IMG submission 187294) | Oil polluted marine microbial communities from Coal Oil Point, Santa Barbara, California, USA - Sample 7 (SPAdes) (version 2) | ecosystem: Environmental > Aquatic > Marine > Oil seeps ...
AGTCCCTGGCCGCCGGTATCTTGGAATTAAATCCGGATCAAGTAACTCTGGTGGCCATGGGAGATGGGGCAAAATGGCCTGCCCCTGAAGATGAGGCTTGCGCTGATTATCTGGAGCATCTCCTTACCGGCAAGGCCTATGATCATGTAAAGGCATTGCGGGAAGTTGTTTTTCAACCCACTGCTCAACAGTTTATCCAGGGTAAAAATGCCTTTTTGCCCAATGAAGATCCCCTTTTTTGCCTTCAAAGAGATCTCTTTGATTTTCTTCTCACTATTCGATACGATAATGATCAGCTGCAAGTATATCAATTACCCTGGAGGAGAGCCAGGTGATTACTATTGGTGTCGATACAGGGGGTACCTTTACTGATTTTATATATCAGGCTGATGATTCCTGGGAAGTCTATAAAATTCCATCGACTCCTTCCAATCCCGCATGGGCTGTTCTTGAAGGATTAAAACATATTGCAGACCATAAACAAAAAAAGATCATCCATGGTTCTACTGTGGCTACCAATGCCATTCTGGAACGCAGAGGAGCCAGGACTGCCCTGATTACGAATAAAGGTTTTGAAGATGTTATTGAAATTGGCCGACAGAACAGGACTCGTTTATATGACCTGAACTACAGGAAGATACCGCCCTTGGTATCTTCTGACCTGCGCTTTGGTATCAAAGGAAGGATTCTGCATACAGGGAAAGAACTGGAACCACTGGATCTCTCAGGAGCAGCTCAACTGCTTGATGATCTGAAAAACCGGCAAGTTCAATCTGTGGCAGTCTGCCTTCTTTTTTCATTTAATAATCCTGCCCATGAAGAGATAATTGGTGATTTATTGAAACCACTTGGGATTTCAATCTCTCTTTCCCATAAGATTTTGTCTGAATTTCGGGAGTATGAAAGGACATCTACAACCTTGATAAATGCCTATGTAGCACCCAGGATGCAGTCGTATCTTGGCGCCCTTACAGATGGCCTTGAGAAAAAGGATAAACTCTCCATTATGCAGTCCAACGGGGGAAACATTTCTGCTGAAACTGCTTCCAGGGAGCCTGTAAGAACAATCCTGTCAGGCCCTGCCGGAGGTCTTGTCGGGGCATTTGCGATAGGGCAGCTTGCAGGCCTGGACAAGATAATCACTTTTGATATGGGAGGAACTTCTACCGATGTGGGGCTTATTGATGGACATATTGGTCTTACTACTGAATCAAGGATAGCTGATTTCCCTGTCAAGGTTCCCATGATAGATATCAATACCGTGGGGGCAGGAGGCGGATCCATAGTCTATATAGATGATGGTGGCGCTCTCAGGGTTGGTCCGGCCAGTGCCGGAGCTGTTCCTGGCCCCATTTGTTATGGTAAGGGCGGCAGTCAAATTACAGTAACAGACGCAAACCTTTTTTTAGGAAGACTAATCCCCGAGCATTTTCTGGGAGGAATAATGCCCCTTAAGAGGGAAAGGCTAATGGAACCATTTGCCAGAATGGCAAGTGAGGCTGGCCTTTCTACTGTTGAATTGGCAGAGGGGATTCTTATGGTTGCCAATGCAGCCATGGAAAAGGCTATTCGTGTGATCTCTTTGGAAAGGGGCTATGATCCACGGGAATTCACACTCTTTGCTTTTGGAGGCTCTGGTGCCATGCATGCCATATTTTTGGCCGAATTATTAAATATTCATCGGGTCATTATTCCGCGAAACCCGGGGATACTTTCTGCCATTGGTATGCTTTTGGCTGATGTGATCAAGGATTATTCTCGAACAATTATGCGAAATCAGTCTACAATTTCTTTCAACGAATTGATTCGGTTTTTTGACCAAATGGCAAAACAGGGGGCCCGTGAACTTCTTGATGAGGGGCTGAAAAAAAATGATGTGATTTTGGAAAAATATCTTGATATGCGTTATGCAGGACAGTCTTATGAAATTATGGTGCCCTTTAGTCCCGAATATATTGAAGGTTTTCACCAGCTTCATGAGAAAAAATATGGTTATTTGAACCGTGACGCCAGCCTTGAGATTGTCAATATCAGGGTTCGGGCCAGAGGAAAACCTGAAAAGCCTGTGCTTGCAAAGATCAAAAATGGATCATGGCAGCCGGTTAGTAATGCTGTGAAGGGGCGGACTGCTGTCATTTTTGAAAATAAAACAATTAAAACGCCAGTTTACAAGCGAAATCTTTTGCTAAACGGAAACCAGATTAAAGGGCCTGCCATTGTGGTTGAATATTCGGCTACAACTGTAATTCCTCCAAGTATAATCGCTACAATAGATGAATATGGCAATATGTTATGCTCATTAAAATAAGGAGTAGTAATTGCATATAAAATCAAGGGCACCTTGAAAAATTGCCTTTTTGTCAGATTACGGTGTTGCTTCGAAAATAAAAAAATGCTCATATACCTTATGTATGCTGCGCTTTTTGATTTTTGCGTTCCTTATCCTCAGACTAAAATTCTATTTTTTCAAGGCACCCTACAGAGAGAAGGATATCATTCATTTTATTCTCTTAAAAGCAATAGTCGGGGTTTTTTAACGACATCATCTTTAAGGAGTAAAAAAAAATGGCTACAGAAAAGGAATCTCAAAAGGTTAAAATCGGTAGTGTCCTGATTGAGGCAGGGTATCTTACTCAATCGCAGCTAGGAGACATCCTGACTTATCAAAAAAAGGCCAGCCAATATGAGCCTCTTGGACAATTATGTGTCCGTATGGGCTTTTTATCAGATAACGAATTGTCTCAGGTTCTTAAAACCTATAAATACCGATTACAATTTGGTGATATCCTGGTCAACATGTCTCTCATTACACCGATTCAATTGAATGAGGCCCTGGAAAAGCAAAAGAGTTCAAAAATGAAAATAGGGGAACTATTGATTGAGCTTGGGATGATAACCGAGTCTCAATTTGTTCATTGCTTGAGTACCCAATTGGGAATACCCAGGGCCGAACCGGATATCAAGCTTATAGATCCTGATCTGGGCCTAAAGGTAAAAGAAACTTTCTTGCGCAGGAGCGAGGCCGTTCCAGTCTTCAGGAAAGATGGAATTCTTACGATTATTATGGCTAATCCCCTTTCAGAGGAAACTATCCAGGACTTCAGTAAACTTTTTCGTTGTCAAGTTACTCCTGTAATTGGCAGCAGATCTGCCATTAAGGGCCTAATCGATGAACTCTTTCAAAAAAGTTCAAGTCCTTCCGACGAAAGCGAAAAAGGTCATATCGGTGATCAACGAGCAGAGAATGAACATATAAATCTAAAAGATCGCAAAGATAATATTCAAAATATTATCAGTCATATAATATCCTCTGCTGTTAAGGAGGGCGCCACAAATATCCATATCCAGCCACAAGCTGATATCATACATATTAGAAACAGGGTAAACGGCGCCCTATCCCACAAGACTGATTTGCCAAAGGAATTTATGGATCAAATTACCGCCCATATAATGACCATGGGCGGGATTGATGAATTAAATAAAAACAGAGAGTTCAAGATTCAGGCGAATATATCTGGAAGGACTTTAATTTTAAAGATCCTGATTTACCCCTCAATCAATGGAGATAATATAGTTATTCGAATCCTTTCTGGACAAAGAAACATTTTTGATCTGGAAGAGATTGGTTTTTCACCCTTACATCTTGCCAGATATAAACAAATCTTAAAATCTTCTTCTGGAATTTTACTCCTTAGCGGTTTGACAGGCTCAGGTAAGACAACTACTCTTTATGGCTCCCTTCAATATTTAAACAAACCCGACAAGGTGATCATCACATTTGAGGACAAGGTTAAATATCCCCTTAAAGGTATCATTCAAATGCAAGTAGATTCCAGGATGGATATATATGCTAATTTATCAAGATCAATAATAAATCGGGACGCGGATGTAATTATGGTGGATGAAATAAATGATTCAATAACAGCCCAGGCAGTAGTATTTTCCGCTTTGTCCGGGCATAAGGTCTTAAGCAGCTTTTATACAAAGGATATAATCTCGCCCCTTTTAAGGTTGATGGATCTGGGTGGTGAAGCCTATTTGATTTCTTCTGCGGACGTTTCCGTAGTAGCCCAACGGTTAATCAGGATACTTTGCCCCAAGTGTAAAAAGCCATATTCTCCTCCCAATGAATTATTCACCAACTTTAATATTATGGATGTAGATACTAAAAAACATCTTTTTTATCAATCTGTGGGCTGTGAATTTTGTGATCAGACTGGTTTTAAAGGGTCGACCACAATTCATGAGATTTTAGAGATCAATGATCCTGTTCGGGAAGCCATCCTGTCCAGAAAATCTGGCTATAAAATACGTCATCTGGCCCGTCAAACAACAAATTTTATTTCACTTTTAGAGGATGGCTTTTATAAGGCCTCAAATGGTATTACCAGCCTGGAGGAAGTACTGGGGGTAGTCCATCATGACAGAGGCGATGATTGGGCTCCAAGGGTTGCCTCTGAGATCATCAGTCTTTTAGATCATTGATGATGTATAATGAAAGACCATAATAAAAAAATATTAATTATTAAACTAAGCTCTATTGGTGATGTGGTTCATTCCCTGCCATTTTTAGAGGTCATAAGGAATGAATTTCCTCATGCTTTGATAGACTGGATAGTAGAGCAGGAGGCTGCTTCAATTATAAAAGGACATCCTGCCCTGAATAATCTGATAATTTCCAAAAGGAAAGTCTGGCAGAAGAATATTTTTAAAACCTCCCAATTCATGAATGTAATGAATGAAGCCAAAGGTCTTATTCAAAAAACAAGATCCCTGAATTATAATATGGTGATAGATCTTCAGGGTCTTTTAAAGAGCGGCCTGTTAACCTGTATAGCCAAAGGACACAGAAAAATAGGAATGGCAGGGGCGCGTGAAGGAGCTGGGCTGTTTTATACGGAGCAAGTACCAGTAAATTATGATGAACATGCCATTGATCGTTATTTGAGGATTACAGAATATCTGGGATGCCAAACCTTTCTCTGGCAGGGCCGGATACCTGTAACTTCTTCAGATAATGAGTATATTAATAATATGTTGGGTGCTGATGGGGAGCCAAAAAGGCCCATAATAGCTATTAATCCCATGACCAAATGGAAAACCAAGCTTTGGGAAGAGGACAGGTTCGCGGTCCTGGCCGATAGACTTGTTCAGGATCTTGGTTGTGATTTAGTCTTTACCGGAAGCAGGAATGACAGAAGTGCCCTGGACAATATTTGTAGCATGATGAAAAAGGACGCGATAAATCTGGCAGGGAAAACCAGTTTGAAGGAACTGGCCTGTCTATATACTAGATGTGCAATCCTGATTACCACCGATACCGGTCCAATGCACATCGGAGCAGCAATGGGATGCAGGATAGTTGCCCTTTTCGGTCCTACGGCGCCTTGGCGTACAGGACCATATGGTCAGGGAAACAAGATTATCCGCTCCAGTATTGATTGCAGTCCATGCCTTAAAAAGACCTGCGATCATAAAACTTGCATGACAGATATTTCTGTGGAAACTGTTTTTGATACAGCCAAAGAAATCCTTCAAGATAGCGGTCGCTTCAGAGGGGCATAAGAAAGGAATGTAATGACTTTAAGCAAAGAGTTACTGGATATTTTAAGATGCCCCAAATGTGAAGGGGAAATCAGGTTAAATGCGGGCACTGGCCTGATATGTGATAAATGCGCTTTATTATATGAAATTAAAGAGGGCATACCTGTTATGCTTATAGATAAAGCACAGCCTATTTCTTAAGGGTACCTTGAAAAATTGCCTTTTCGCCAGATTACGGTGTTGCTGCGAGAATAAAAAAATACTTACATACTCTATGTATGCTGCGCTTTTTAATTTTTGAGTTTCTTGTCCTCAGACGAAAATTCTAATTTTTCAAGGCACCCTTAAGAAGGATTTATTCTTAAAACCTAGAGGAGGATATGAATTAATGTTAAACAAGATTGGTTGGTTTTTATGTTTTATTCTATCAATATTCCTGTTAAACGATTCATCAGCGCATGCTATTTGGGGTGGTAAGATAACATCCTTTACCGCAGACCAGGTACATATTAGTGCAGATGGAAAAATTGTTGCCAATATGAAAATATATATTACTCCAGATAAAATGAGAATAGATGGGATGCCTGGCTGTAAAGAAGATCTGGATATCTCCATGATTTATTTAAAAGGGGAAAAAATCCATTATATGATCAATCATACAAGAAAACTTTTTATTAAGATGCCTTTGGACGAAGAAAAAATGAAACAGGCTATAAAGTCTGTAGAAACATCTGAAAATAAAAAAATTCTTGGGACTGAAAAGGTTAATGGATTTAAATGTATAAAAAAGGAAATCGAAACAACTGTTAAGCTGATGGGCTTTAAACAAAAAACAAAAACCATTGTCTGGGTTGCTAAAAGCCTGGATATGCCTATCAGAACAAAAATGGATGACGGCGCTATAACCGAGCTGCGAAATTTAAAAAAAGGCATACTGGAAGATAGATACTTTCAGGTACCCAAAGGCTATAAACAGGCCCCTAATATGATGGCATTGATAGGAATGGATTTGGAGGATTCTTTAACGGAAGAAAAGGCAGATGATAATATAGAGAAAAAGGAAAAGGAACCTTTCAAGCTGCCTTTCAAATTGCCTGAAGGCCTGAAAAAATTTAATCCTTTTGGCAAGGAGTAAATAACGAAAAGTTCTGCCCATTATTTACACGGAGAACTCAAAAAAATATGCAAAAGAAAACTGTTTTACAAAAAATAGGGCTTTTTTTGGGACCTGTTGTTTTTGTCTATTTAATGTTTATGGATCTTGAGCCTGGAAATCCTGTTGTGACACGTATGGCAGCTGTAGCAGCATTAATGTCTATTTACTGGATTACTGAGGCTATCCCACTTTTTGCTACTGCATTGCTGCCCTTAATTCTTTACCCTCTTCTGGGAATAATGAAGGGAAAAGCAATTACGCCTGTTTATTTTAATAGCACTATTTTTCTTTTCATAGGCGGTTTTATGATTGCTTTGACAATGGAAAAATGGAACCTGCATAAACGTATTGCACTCCGAATAATCAGAATTGTAGGAGGCAGTCCCTCCATGATAGTGCTTGGTTTCATGCTCGCTTCCGCTTTTCTTTCCATGTGGATATCAAACACTGCCACTGCTGTTATGATGGTTCCCATGGGGCTTGCGATAATACTAAAGATGGAAGAAGAATTTGGAGAAAATGATACCAGAAAATTTGCTGTCTCCCTTATGCTGGGGATTGCGTATGCTTGTTCAATGGGAGGGATCGCAACCCTTGTGGGAACCCCTCCCAATTTATCTTTTGTACGGATATTCGAGATTATATTTCCGCAAGCTGAACCTGTTTCCTTTGGGCAATGGATGTTAATGGGCGTGCCTATTATGCTTATCATGGGAGCTGCTATCTGGATAATGCTTACCAGGATATTTTTTCGTCCACCCTCGCGTTTAAAAGTGGATAGAACCATGGTGAGTAAAGAATATGAAGCCCTCGGTCATGTTAGTTTTGAAGAAAAGGCCGTTTTTTTAGTCTTTATTCTCACAGCCTTACTATGGATTTTCAGAAAAAAGCTGGAAATTGGGTTTATTACTATCCCTGGATGGTCTCAGATCTTGCCTTGGCCAGGGTTTATTGATGATGGTACTGTGGCTATATTCATGGCAATGACTCTGTTTTTTGTTCCTGTTAAAGATGAAACTTCAAAGGAAACAACAGTGATGGGATCCGATGTAATTCTGCATATTCCATGGCATATAGTAATCCTTTTTGGAGGAGGTTTTGCTTTGGCAAAAGGCTTTCAGGCAACCGGGCTTTCTGACCTGATAGGGGTGCATTTTAAATGGCTTGAGGATACATCAATTATTATAGTAATACCTGCTATATGTGGAAGTCTTACCTTTTTGACGGAGTTAACTTCAAATACAGCTACAGCAGAAATGATACTTCCTGTACTTGCCTCTATTGCATGCGCCATGAAGGTTAACCCCCTTATTCTTATGATTCCTGCTACTCTTGCTGCGTCTTGCGCCTTTATGATGCCTGTCGCCACACCTCCTAACGCAATTATATTCGGTAGCGGACGTGTTAAAATAATAGAAATGGTTATGGTGGGTTTTTTTATAAATATTTTAGGAATTGCAATAATCACTGCCATATTTTATTTTCTGGGAAGCAATGTATTTTCAATTGATTTTGCGAACTTTCCAGAATGGGCACAGGCTAGTTAGGGGGGGCGAAGGCCAAGTCTGCAATTTTTCAAGGTGCCTTGTAGAAAGCATTGTCTATAATCAAAATGGCGATTCAGTACGAATTGAGATAAAAACAGCTTTTTCATATAAACATCAATAAAAATAATTCAGGAAGGGATATAATGGCGTTACAAGGAAAGATATCTATAATCACTGGTGCAGGCTGTGGTATCGGGCATGCAACAGCTATAAAATTTGCTAATAGCGGTATTAAAGTGGTAGTAAATGATATTATACCCGATAGTGCTGTCAAGACGGTTAATGAAATTAAATCTAATGGTGGAGAAGCCGTTTATATCCAGGCAGATATCTCTAAGTGGGAAGAAGCCAGGGAACTTGTAGATGAGACGGTAAAGATATATGGGACTGTAGATATCTTAGTAAATAATGCAGGCATAACACGAGACAAGCTTCTTCGTGATATGGGAGAGGATGATTGGGATGCTGTTCTTAATATTAATCTGAAAGGCGCTTTTAATTGCTGTAAATTTGTTACTCCTATTATGGTTGAAAAAAAATATGGAAAGATAGTAAGCCTTTCATCTCGGGCCTACCTTGGAAACCCGGGCCAGGTAAATTATTCATCATCTAAAGCAGGGATACTCGGCCTTACCCGCTCATTGGCATTGGAATTTGGACGTTATCACCTCAATATTAATGCTGTTGCGCCTGGCATGATAGATACTGATGGTCTTAAAACTCATCCAAAATATGAAATGGTTATAGACCGAGCAGTCAAAGGAACTCCTCTGGGAAGACTTGGGACTCCTGATGATATTGCAAATGCTATCTGTTTTCTCGTAAGTGAAAATGCCAATTATATTACAGGGGAAGTCCTCCATATAACAGGAGGCCGGTATTAAGGGTACTTCTAAAAATTAGAATTTTGGTTCGAGGTCAAGGCATGCGAAAATTTTAACCGCAGGAATACATAGAAGTATTTCGAGGATTAAAACTTGAGCATAACGCCGACATCGGGGCCAAAAAGCAATTTTTAGAGGTGGCCTTAAATTTTATGACAGGATATTCTTGAGTGCTATAATAGTTTTCGGAAGCAGTTCACCAGTTTTTCCTTCCAAAAATATATTACAGTTTTTTGTAAAAGGACTTTTTTGGGGATTAATCTCAATTAATTTAGCGCCTTTGGCGAGAGCGTAATCAGGTATGGCTGCCGCGGGATAAACAACACCTGAAGTTCCTAGTATTAACATCATGTCACATGCTTGAGCTTCTTTTTGAGCCATGGCATAATCTTGTACCGCTTCTCCAAAAGTAACCGCGTCCAGACGGGTATGACCTCCACATTCGCAAAGGGGTAATAATTTTATCATCTCCTGAATTGAAAAAGAACCTGTTTGCGAAATTAATCCAGTCATCATCCTGAAATATGGCTCACGTTCATAGATTTGTTGCTTTCCGCACTCAAGACAACGCAAACGAAGGGCGTTACCATGTAGCTCCAGTACCTGTTTATTCCCTGCTTCACGGTGGAGATTATCTATGTTTTGGGTAATTACCGATCTAAGGTAACCCATTTTTTCCAGTTCCACCAAAGCCTTATGGCCGGGATTTGGGGCTGCCTCTTTAAGACTCCTGAAAACATCCATTAGTATTTGAGGTGCATCCTCTGGGTGTTTTGAGATTACTGACACTATTCCCCCTGAACTACCTTCAGGATATTTATCCCATATTCCTCCTGTGTCCCGATAAGTTGAAATTCCACTTTCAGCGGAAATGCCTGCTCCTGTAAACGCTACTACATATTGGCTTTCAGAAATCATTTGAGCTGCTTCTATAATTTTTTTTTGATCGATCATAGCATTCACCATATTTACTTGAGATAAAGAAAAAAAGTTTTGCTTATTTCACATGGTTTATGAACAGCCAGGCAAAAATCTTGGCATCTGTCAATATATCAGAAATCAAACAATATTCATTGGGCTGATGAGCGGTATCCTGTTGAGTAGACCAGACAGCTGCCGGCAAACCTGCTTTACGAAAAAAGGCCGCCACAGTTCCTCCACCAATCCCCATTGCCCCGGCCTTCTTTCCTGTAACCACTTTGATAGCTGTCATAAGTTCTGTGACAACAGGAGAGTCTGGTGATGTGGATGGAGCGGCATCCTCCCTGTGAACAGCTTCCACCTGGATATCCAGGTCAAGCTCTTTTTCAATCTGGATAGCTATTTCCCGAGTGGTTTGAATTACCTCATCAACTTTATATTTAGGCATAATACGACAATCCATATAAAAGATATCTTTTCCTGGAATGGTATTAATATTAGGAACATTGGCCTCTATTTTTGTTGGTGCGAAGGTGGAGGCAGGGACACTGAAGAGATCATCTTTCTGTACAAAACGCTTTTCCAGATTCTTTAGAGCTATAATCAATTTGGCAACTCCAAAGAGGCTGTTTTTTCCGTTCCCTGGCGTACTGCCATGACACTGTTTACCAATTATAATAAATTTGAGCCATAGCATTGATTTTTCAGCTACTTCAATCATGGTGCCTTCTTCGTTTCCAGCGTCAGGCACAATAATCAAGTCCCTTTTTTTGAAATTTTGCGAATAATTTTCTAATACATATTGCAACCCATAGCGGCTTCCAGTTTCTTCATCAGCTACAACGGAGAGACCCACCGGCCGCATTTCTGCTCTGTTGTTTTTTAGAACTGCCTTGAGTGCCAGATAGGAGCTGACAAATCCATGTTGATTATCTTCAACGCCTCTGCCGATTATCCGATCTCCCTGTACCTCTACCTGGTAGGGGTCAGTATGCCAGAGTGAAAGATCGCCGGGTGGAACAATATCAGAGTGAGTAAGTACCCATACCCTTGGTTCGTCTTTGTCATCCTTCCACCTGGCAATCAAATTGGGCCTGTACCCATCCTGGGCCAGTTCATCAGGAGTCTTTATTTCTTCTAAAGAGGATGGATTCATGTCCAGCAGCAACCTTTTGATATAGGTGGTCTTTTCATGTTCACCCAAACCGCCATTACTCGGTCCTAATGCGACCCTGGAGGTCAGTTCCTTTTGCAGCTGTATTACCTCATCCCTGTAAGTTTCAATCTCTTTAAAGACCTGATCAATTTCTGACATTCGTATTCGCTCCGCAAATAAACCAATTAATTATATCGCCTCATCCCTTAGACACCCTATTCCACTGTCACACTCTTGGCCAGGTTTCTGGGTTTATCAATATCCCGTTCAAGATATCTGGCACAGTAATAAGAGAGCAGTTGGCATGGTATTACGGTTAAGACAGGCGTCAGAAAATCAAGAGTCTTTGGGACTTCAATAAAATCATCTACTATGTCTTTAACATTATCATCTCCTTCTGTGATAATGGCAATGACTGGCCCTTTTCGGCTCTTGATTTCCTGGATATTACTGATCATTTTTTCATACATATCATCCTCGGGAACAATGGCCACGGTGGGCATATCTGGAGAAATCAAGGCAATGGGACCATGCTTCATCTCTCCAGCGGGATATCCTTCGGCATGGATATAGGATACCTCCTTTAATTTCAGTGCTCCTTCCATAGCTATGGGGAAGTTGTATTTTCGTCCTAAAAAGAGCCAATTGCTGCTTTTGTGATATTTTTCCGCGATGGTCTCAATATGATTTGCCTGGGAAAGAATTTTTTCAACTTGCTCAGGAAGGGCCTTCATGGCGCGAATAGCCGCTACTCCCTCGGTAAGAGACATATGTTGATGCCTCCCCAGCAAAAGTGCCATAAGAATCAGGATAGTTAACTGGGAAGTAAATATCTTGGTAGAGGCTACTCCGATTTCAGGTCCGGCATGATTATAAATTCCGGCGGCTGTATCCCTGGAAATAGAACTCCCCACCACGTTTACAATACCCAGAAGTTTGGCGCCTTTTCTCTTTGCTTCCCTCATGGCGGCTAAAGTATCAGCTGTTTCACCGGATTGACTGATAGCTATGATAAAAGTATTTTCGTGAAAATTGAGTTTTCGATACCTGAACTCAGACGCGAGCTCCACCTCCACATCAATTTCAGTCAATTTTTCAAATACATACCTTCCCACACAACCCGCATAATATGATGTGCCACAGGCCACGATAACCAGGTGACGGCACTGCTTGAGTTCCTCCCATATAGGCATGATCCCACCCAGCTTAGGCACACCCTCTCCTTCATCAAGCCTTCCTCGCATGGCATTTTTGATTGTTTCAGACTGCTCATAGATTTCTTTTAGCATAAAATGGGGAAATCCGGATAAATCTGCATCTTCGAGACTCCATTCTACAGTTTCTGTCTTCCTTTTAACGGGCTTGGCCTGGGCAGTGGAAATAGAAAAATCATCCTTGGTCAAGGTTGCCAATTCATTTTCCTGCAAATGAACTACTTGCTTTGTATAGCGAACCATGGCTGAGACATCAGAAGCCGCAAAAAAACCATCCCCGCCAATCCCAATAATAAGAGGGCTGCCTCTTCTTGCTACCACGATTTCACCTGGAACATGCCTGTGAAGTACAGCCATACCAAAGGTACCCTCAACCTGATCCATAGTTATTCGAACAGCCTCGCTGAGACTTCCTTCAAAATTCAAGCTAATCAGGTGAGCCAATACTTCAGAATCTGTTTCAGATCTGAAAACTATGCCTTTTTTCGCAAGATTTTGTTTCAGGACATGATAATTTTCAATAATACCATTGTGAATTATAAAGACATTTTCATTGGCATCTCTATGGGGGTGGGCATTGTCCTCTGTCGGTTCGCCATGAGTAGCCCAGCGAGTATGAGCGATCCCCATAGTGCCATGCACTCTCATGCCCCTTAATTTTCTCTCCAGTTGAACTATCTTTCCCAGAGCCCGGTGATAATGCAGTTGATCTCCATTTTGGATTACCAGTCCGGCAGAATCATATCCACGGTATTCAAGTTGTTTTAATCCGCTAATAAGAATCGAATTTGCCTGTTTTCTGCCCACATAACATATTATTCCACACATAGTTCCTCCACATTAAATTTTTGACAGTGGACTTCATTTATCATTTTGATGATTTTTTTGTCTGCGAACAATGTAACAAAAAATTAATAACAGGAATAAATTGAATACGTTAAAGATTACAATTTAAGCAAGATGAAAATATTGGATAACCTCGTAAAAAGTCAATTAATTCTTCACATAATTATTAATAATTGATGAAGCAAGCATACTGGCCCTGATTCCCAATTTTTTTCCATGAATGCTCAAAACCGCGACCGCAATAGATTTGCTTCTGTCCTGGGGTATCATATAAGCAACTGTCCAATCAAATTTGAAGATATTAGCTCTATCATTTATAGTACCAGTTTTACCCCCAATTGTAATCTTTTTAAACTTCTTTTTTCGTAAGAGGTTTCGAAATGCTCGACGGCATGTGCCGTAAAGAATGGTTTGATGCATGAGGTCTTTTAAATTCTTTGCGGTCCCCTTGTTAATAGGAGACTCTAGCATTTTTGGCTGGCATTTATAAATTATCTTTCCGGATTCATCAGTAATATCTTCGGTTAGTCTGGGAACCATGCACATTCCATAATTGGCAACAGAAGAGGCCAATAAGGCTGCATGAAGAGGAGAAATCAATGTTTCTTTATTAAAACCTGATGCTAGTTCAGCCAAGCCAAACGCATCCTCCGGGATATTTAAGGTGCTTACGGCAACAGGCAGGTCAAAAGGGATTTGCATGTTAAAAAAGAATTTTACAGCATATTCTGCTATAATATCATGTCCCAGATCATATATTCCCAACTTTCCAAAAACAGGGTTGATGGAAAAAGCAAATGCCTTGCTAAAACTTAGTTTGGTATCATAACGGCTTTTTTTGTCATTTAATTGATATTTATATAAAGTATATCTGCGACCTCTAAAAAAAACTTTCCGACCAGGTGTATAGCCCGCTTTTTCAATGGCAGCCGCGGCTGTAATAATTTTGATTATACTTGCTGCGGGGAAGTTAGCCTGGAGACAAAAATTTGAAGGCGCTCCATCAATCTTTTGATAATTTGTCATGGCCAGGATACGCCCATCATTGGGATTCATCACCACTACTGCCGCCTTAATTGTTCGGGAATGTCGCAGGAGATGCTGTATATATTTTTGCAAGGACTCGTTAATGGTCAAATTAACCTTTAATCGTTCCCCTCCCTTTTCAAAAAATAAAGGAGAGTTTGGAATTGATGTGTTAAAATTAAAACCCTCGAAAACATCCATGAGAGCCTCTTGCACTAACTCATTTGTTGGATCAGAAAATGGCTTTAAAAGAGTAAAACTTGATTGCCCGTAATGATCTGATTTTTTCAGGTTAGACAACAAAGCAATTAGTAGAAGGAAAAATGCTATAATCGAAAAAAGAAAAAGTAAGAAACGCCTCTTTTTGAATGTAATCAGTCTGAAAATAGCCAATATTTTTTTTTTAACAGTTCTTAAATCCAAAGCTTGATATTATTTTTTTTTAAGGTTAGCAAAGGTCTGCACCATTTTAGGGCACCTTGAAAAAATTGCCTTTTTGTCATATTACGGTGTCGCTGCGAAAATAAAAAATGCTCACATACCCTATGTATACTGCGCTTTTTGATTTTCGCGCTCCTTGTCCTCAGACGAAAATTCTATTTTTTCAAGGCACCCTTTACTGAAAAAAAGCAATATTTATTGAGTGGAAATAGATTCTATTCCTCCCATATATGGGCTAAGAGCTTTTGGTATAATAATACTACCGTCTGGTTGTTGGTAATTTTCCAAAATGGCCACTACAGTTCTTCCAACTGCCAGGCCAGATCCATTTAGCGTATGAACCAAGGCCGTTCCGTTCATTCCCTTTTTTTTATATCTGATACCTGCCCGCCTGGCCTGAAAGTTGAGAAAATTACTGCAGGATGAAATCTCGCGAAATAGATTTTGTCCAGGTAACCAAACTTCGAGATCATAAGTTTTGGCGGCTGAAAAACCAAGGTCGCCTGTACAAAGAGTAATAACTCTGTATGGTAATTCAAGGCGTCGGAGGATTTCCTCCGCATTTCGTGTTAATTTTTCAAGTTCGTTATAAGATTCCTCAGGCTTTGAGAATTTTACCAATTCTACCTTATTGAATTGGTGCTGTCTGATAAGGCCTCGTGTATCTTTACCATAAGAGCCTGCTTCAGAACGAAAACAAGGGGTGTAAGCAACATAATTAATTGGTAGAAGGTCCACGCCAAGAACCTCATCCCTATGGATATTGGTAACCGGAACCTCTGCCGTTGGAATTAGATAATAATCCCAGCCTTCGATCTTGAAAAGATCCTCCTCAAATTTTGGCAGCTGTCCTGTAGAGATCATACTTGCCGAATTGACCATAAAGGGGGGAAGAATCTCGGTATATCCATGCTCATTAGTATGAATATCAAGCATAAAATTGATCAAGGCCCTTTCCAGCCTGGCTCCCAGCCCACGATAAAGGGAAAAGCGGGCTCCTGAAATCTTTGCGGCACAAGCAAAATCAAGAATGCCAAGATTTTCGCCAATTTCCCAATGAGGTAAAGGCGCAAAATCCATTTCACGAGGCTCTCCCCAGGTTCGGATCATAGTATTATCGTCTTCAGTACTTCCAACAGGAACCGATGAATCCGGGATATTAGGAATCAGCATCATTAATTGATTTAGCTGTTCAGAAAATTCAGGAAGTTCATTTTCCAAATTTTTAATTTCCATGGAGACCTTTTTCATCTCGGAAATGACTGAGGATGTATCCTCTCCTGTTTTTTTCATGATTGAGATCTCATTACTGACACGATTACGCTTATGTCGGAGTTCCTCCAGAATAGTCAGCCGTTGTCTTCTTGTCTGATCCAGTGCTTTAAAACGTGAAATGTCTAGATTATAATTGCGGTTTTTAATCATTTGGCTGATTTCTTCCAGATTGGCCCGCATATATTTTAGTTCCAGCATAAAGATCTCCTTGAGAATAAATTTAGGCCACCTCTAAAAATTGCCTTTTGGCCCGATGTCGGCGTTATGCTCAAATTTTAATCCTCGAAATACTTCTATGTATTCCTGCGGTTAAAATTTTCGCATGCCTTGACCTCGAACCAAAATTCTA
>Ga0209345_10003429_pt1 | contig 16355 bp, 17 predicted proteins | sample Cruoilmetagenom7_FD_187294 | JGI IMG/M metagenome (GOLD analysis project Ga0209345, IMG submission 187294) | Oil polluted marine microbial communities from Coal Oil Point, Santa Barbara, California, USA - Sample 7 (SPAdes) (version 2) | ecosystem: Environmental > Aquatic > Marine > Oil seeps ...
CAATGGGTCGCTTGCGGGGGGTAGGCGCAATGGGTCGCTTGCGGGGGGTGGACACTATTGGCCGCTTTCTCTGGTTTTTCTGCTGAGTGTCGGAGATTATATATGGTATACATATGATTATATATGGGGTGCCGTCGTTACTTTTCCCAATTATTCAGGTCTTTTGATGTGTTCTGTGGGAGTGTGTTGTTTGCCGGTATGCGATTTTTCGTAAACCGTGTACTTTTTCTGTTTTGTCGGAGAACAGGATGTTGCTTGCTTTTCTCGTCCTGTCGTAGGAGATTTTGTGGAGAAGTTGTGTTCTCTTGTCAGAATATTGTTATCTACCGGTTGTCCGGTTGATCCGTAAATAGGCCTGGGAATATCGCGAAAGTGCGAGCAATGTCGATGGCAGGGAAGGGTACTGTCTCTTTTGAGACAGTGAGTTTCCCTGGAATTTGGCATGATGACCCGAGACTTCATGTCCTGTGGTATGTGTTTACGCGCAACGCGTTTTTTGTTGTGTTCAGGGTCTTTTTGTTGGATGAGTGTAAATGGTGAATGTGCACAGATGTAGAGGAATGGACGTGTGAGTAGGGCGAGCAAAGGGCGGAAGGTCAGAGAAAAAATACTCTCTGCTGCGACCTCTGTTTTCTCTGAAATGGGGTATCGGGGGACGACAACACGTCGGATCGCTGAGGAAGCAGAAGTGCCTTTGGGGAGTCTGCACTACCATTTCGGAAACAAAGAACGGCTTTATGTTGCTGTTGTTGAGTGGATTTTCGCGCAGGAAGCAAAGCTCATTCTTGATATAGAGCGAGAGATCGCGCTCCATGTCAAAGGAGATGCAGATACGAACTTGCAAGTGAGTCAGGAAGTGGGGCAGGAAGCGAGCCAGGAAAATGGGTCTTTAGTCTTTGATGAGTGGAGTCCCGCGGAACGCCTTGGGCGCTTTCTTGACATGTGGATTGACTTCATGTTCGAGAACCCTGAAATGGCTCGTATGGGCCTGTATGGTGTGGTTGAATACGGAGCGCTTGATTTCCCGACCGGCGCGCCCACCCTGTTTCGTGCCGGCAGTTTTGTGGCGGAAACCCTGGCGCGTACGTTGCATGCTCCTTCTGAAGTAGTCCACACGCTTGAGGCACAAACCCGTATTTTAGCCGCGAGTGATCTTGTTGCAGGGTTTGTGGGAGGCGCCACGCATCATGCAAAAGCGCTCGGCCTTGATCCTGTGTCGACACTTTATCGTTCTCTTGTCAAAGACACTGTGCGTGCGCTTCTTGTGCCGACTGAGCCGCTTACGACAACCCTGGAACAAGCGGGGGAGCGGTCTTCTTCTCTGCCTCTCCTCCCAGAGGAAAAGTCTGGGGTGGGGGAGAAAACCGAAAAAAACAGTTGAGGAAGAGGAGCCTCTGAGGGAGGCACTCCTCTCTTGGGAATCCTCGGGGGGTTTCCCCGAGTGTGTGCTTAGGTTTTTTATCCTCCCCAAAGGCTGCGGGCTTCAAGGCGCGGCTCGGGAGGGAGATTCACGAATTCCTGTTGAAACTTTTCCGCGACATGCGTGAGAATGTCACGGATTGAGAGCATGAGGATGGGAATATCGTCTGAGTCCACCGCGGCAATATGACGAAAACGGCCGTCCTGCATTTTTGCCAGGGCAGAAGCAACTGTCTCTGATGACCGGATTGTCACAGGGGACACCGTGTGGAAGTAGTGCAGAGGACGACTACTCCACTCTCTGTCGCCGGAACGGCTTGCGAGTAGAACATCTCGCTCAGTGAACATACCGGCGGTTTTTCCTGTGGTGTCAACGGTGACGACAGCTCCTTGTCGGTTTGTCTTCATAGCGGTAATGGCGTGAAAAACAGTCGCGCTTGCGGGGAGAGTGATGCATGGTTTGGTGAGAATTTCGCTGATTGGAGTGGTGGCCAATTCTCTGAGCATGAGTGCCTCTTTCTTTTCTTCTCCTTGGCGGTTCCTCTTGGTTACGGACCGAAGGAAAGGTTTTTCTGGCCGTCTATGTGTGTGAGGAATGGTCCCGTCTATGTGTGTGAGAAACGGTCTGCGTAGACTCTTCTTTGTGCGTTTGTAAAATCTCGTATGGCTATATATGGCAACATCTGGTTGTGTGCAACTTTGGAGTACTGCTGTGTGCTGTTTTAGCCGGCTTCTCTTCTGCAGTACACCCAGCCTTTGAGAGAACGGAAGAAAGCGGATACAACACAACTGTCTTTTGAGAAAAGATCTTGTGTTGGGCGTGCCATTGGCCTTCAACCACCGCCGAGGTCTATCCATTCTGCTGCGTAAGGATTGGAGAGATTGTCTTCAACGGTGTCTTCGAAGACATACCTGAGGTGATCGACTACGTCGCGGATCGCCAGGATTGAGCTGGGACGTTCGTCGATATCGACAATGGGAATATTGCGGAAACCCCCTACGGCCATTTTGTTGATGGCGTAAGTGATGCAGTCACCGGGGCCCAGTGTTTCCGGCGAGGGCGTCATGACTTCCTGCAGGGAGATCTCTTCAGGGGCAATCCCTGGAAATGCCACTTTTTCCAGAAAATCGCGTTCGGTAAAAATTCCGGATAATTTGTTGTTGTCCTCGACCAGGACGCAACTGGCGTGCTGCTCTACCATGAGGTCGGAGGCTTGCGCGACGCTTGTTTCGGATGGGAGTGTGATGACAGGCTGGGAAGGGGCGAAGTCGGCGATTGCCTTGTCGATTCGCTGCATACTTCCTCCACGATCAAATGGCACGATGAAACGGCCTGAGGCTGGAATAGGTTTTTGTTTTCCTTCTAACACAGGAATGGGTGTGAGGTGAAGGAAAACATTTGTTCAAATGACCAGGATTTTTTCCTATTTTCGCTATTTTTCCTGAAAATGGCAGGTGTAAGTGCTGGATCAGGGCGCGAAGAAATCTCTTTTTTGTTCTTCCGAATACTCAGGGACGTGTACATACTACAGGACCTGGAAGGGAATGCAGTCGGGGGGAAGATTGCACCTATCTGAGAAAATCATGACGCCCTGTCTCGTGTCGCCGCGTGTTCTGTCGGGTTTGTCTGCTGGTTTTATGCTTTCTGTAGAAATAATTCGACTGCTGCACTCATGAGTGCAAACGCAGTAAATTCGTCGACCTTTTTTGCCTGCGTGTTCTTGAGGATGCCTGCAATCACGAAAGCTGTCCCGTCTTCTCGTTCGAGATACCAAGAGAGTGTGAGTGACCTGTCCGTGGTGTCACTGAGAAAGGCGGTATAGGTCCAAAAAGGAGGAGGGAGGGGGATCTCCGGGTTCCCTGCAAGAATTCCCCGGATTGGAGTGAGCTTTTCTTGCAAGGCAAGTTGTTGCAGGGAAGCATGCGCCTCGCAGAGAGCCGTCACAGTGATCGGCCAATCTGTGCCGAATTCCTGGTTTTCCGAGCTGGTTTCCGGAGTGCTTTCCGGCTTGGTTTCCTGATTGGTGTGCGGGGGAATTTCCCTGTTTTCTGGGTCGGTAGGAGCTTTTTGTAGGTCTTTCAGAGGAAGAACAGGAGGAGATGTTTTCGTTGAGTCAGCCGGAATTTTTGCCATCATTTGTCGGCGAATCGCTTCGATCCGGGCGACGCCAAGGTGGCGTACCAAATACCTTGTTGCCGTGCTGTCCGAGGAAGAGATCATTTTTTTGGCGTAGGTCTGCAATTCGTGCGTCGTGCCTCGAGGGTCTTCGACCGCTGCACCAGCAGGAGTACTTTCCGGGGTGTTTTCGATGAGAAGAGTATCGTCCCAGTTCGCTGCGCCGGTCTCAATCGCTTGGGCAAGTGCGTGCAGCACATAAAGGCGAAAGGTTTGTCCTGCCGGGACTGTTTGCTCGGGGTGTAGCGTTTCGATGGGCTTGCAGTGCCCATTTGCCACGCGTGCCGCGAGAAAAGAGGTCTTTTCTGCGAGCGCGGCATACTGACCTTTGAATTCTTTCCAGTCTTGTGGGGTAGAGAATGGTTTGCTTTTTGAATCCCCGACATTAAACGCGAGGTCATTAATCGTGCCGTCCGCGGGATCAATACTGAGATAAACCTCCCAGTTGGTTCCGACCTTGTCGGTAAAAGCCGCAGTGATGGCCATGTCGCCATACGCGCGGATTGCCTGCAGAGTATAAGGGCTTCTTTCCTGAAGGCTGAGGAAGACTGCCTTTATTTCTTCAGGGCCTAATTCGGCGAGGAACGTTTCATGGAAGTGGGTGTCGGCGTCCTTTTGCTGCACTCCATTGTGCATACCCTCGGTGACCCAATTGAGTTGTTCACCAAGCTGCCCAGAGGGAATTTCAACAGAGACCCTGTCAACAAGGTCATACGCGCTCGGAGCGCCATTACATGATGTGAGAAAAAAGATGAGTGCGGCCACAACACCTGCGTTGCGTTTGATCACCTAAATCTCCTTTAAGGTCTCCTTTTGCAGCGCAAGTTTTCCGGGGAGCAGAACGGCGAGACGTGCAGCCTGTCCGAATGGGAAACTTTACAAACCCTACTTCTCTACCTGGCTTTCTCGCGAATATGCTCGGGAAAGCTTTTCAGATCAGAAGAAATTCCCGTGTTTTTCTCCTGATCTTCTGCTACTCCTGCCTTTTTCTCGGGTTTTCTTCTCGCGTGACACAGCGGTAGTCCCCTGTGTTTTTCTTGAAAATAGGCGAGGTGAAAAGCAGGGTACGGAACGAAGGGAAAACTGTGAATATCCTGAAATACTCATGCTCATAAGGAATACCCCACTCCTCCCTATAAGACTACATAAAAGCTACTGAACGCGCACTGAAAGGCTGCTGAACGGCTTCGAAGTGGGCACTGAAAAAGCAGATGCATTTGCATGGCTGCCTTTTTTTGGCATTGGGCTACGATCAAACCCGGGAGAGACAAGCCTTTTTCTTTTACGCGTTCGCGAACGCATGCCAGACATGTGATCTGTCTGAAAGTGAGGAGAAGATTGTGACAGGCCAATCTACCCACAATAATGCTGCTTCTTTTGGCGCCTTTCCTTCCACGCGTTTGCGACGTGTGCGCCGTCACGATTTCTCTCGCCGCTTGGTGCGCGAGACACAACTACGCGTGGACGACCTGATTTACCCGGTTTTTCTGCAAGAAGGTCAAAGCACACGCGTTCCCGTCCCCTCGATGCCAGGAATCGAACGCCTGAGCATCGACGAACTCTGCCGTGAAGCCAAAGAAGTCGCAGCTCTTGGAATCCCCGCCCTCGCGCTTTTTCCCGTGACCCCTCCTGCAAAAAAAACCCTGGACGGGGCAGAAGCCTGGAACCCGGAAGGGCTCACCCAACGCGCGATACGCGCCATAAAAGAAACCGTTCCAGAACTTGGCGTGATTGCCGACGTGGCACTTGATCCTTTTACAAGCCACGGCCAAGATGGCATCATCGATGCACACGGCTATGTGCAAAATGACGTCACGCTCGAAGCCCTCGTGCGCCAAGCGCTCTCCCTCACCCGTGCCGGCGTCGACATCCTGGCCCCCTCCGACATGATGGACGGCCGAATCGGAAAGATTCGCACCGCTTTGGAAGATGAAGGCCACGTCAATACGCAAATCCTCGCCTACTCGGCAAAATACGCCTCCGCCTACTACGGCCCCTTCCGCGATGCCGTAGGCTCATCGACAAACCTCGGAAAAGCCGACAAACACACCTATCAGATGGATCCCGGGAACCGCTTGGAAGCCCTACGCGAAGTCGCCTTCGACCTCGCCGAAGGCGCCGACATCGTCATGATAAAACCCGGCATGCCCTACCTTGACATTGTGCGAGAAGTAAAAGACCAGTTCGGCGTGCCAACCTTCGTCTACCAAGTCAGCGGAGAATACGCCATGCAAATGGCCGCCTTCGCCGAAGGCTGGCTCGACCCTACCCCCGTCATCCTCGAATCCCTTCTCTCCATAAAACGCGCCGGAGCCGACGCAATCCTCACCTACTTCGCCAAACGTGTCGCCCAACTTTTTCGAGACGAAAGCTAAAGAGAACCGCCTTTGGCGAGCAGGGCTTGTCCGGGGAAGCCCCCAAGAAAGCACGAGGCTGCATCACCGCGGGTCAAAAGGCTGGATAGGGTCGGTGAGGTCGGTGAATCGGTGAGATTGCCTGCAATCCGCTGCCCGACACAGACCCGTCAAGACTGCAAAGCAACCGCCCAAAGCTCAGTTCGAAATCTCATGACAGCCTGGTTCCCTCTTGCCTCGCGACAGTGAAAACCCGCTGTTCTCAGCTCATGTTCGCATTTCCCCTGCTCGTGCAAAGAGCAGGATGCGTCTCGTTACATTCCTGAGTGTTGCGCTTGGAAATCTGTGTTGCTATACTTTTGGTCTTCAGTCCTGGGATTGCCTCACCCTGAGAACTCATTGGGATCCTCCACATTGCTATCCAGAGGACCCCAATAGAGAATCTTCAGGATAGGAACCCGAGTGAAATTTTGATTTGTATCTCGGGCTCCATCGACAAGATTGCCATTACCAGAAAGCTAGTTTGATACCTTTTTTCTGGAAATGTGCTTAATATATAAGGCTTTTCGCATATTTCAGCAAGCTTTGCTTGCAGGTAGTGACGTATTCTATTCTTACGTTCTAATGGAATTTTCACTATCTCCGCTTTGCGAAAAGGATCGCTGTTGCGCGTTTTTTGCCGACAGGGTTTGCAATAATGTCAACTCTGTCGTAATATTCGCGGGGTTTCGCTTCTTTTATGAGGCACCATTCTTTCATTGCAGTAATTTTGTTCCTGGCGAGAAGCCTGAATAATTTCTCGCCAGGACTTTTGTGGATGCGGAATACTATAACCTGTCAGCATGCGAAGATTGACTTAGGGCCTATTGTTCTTTTCGCTGTATATTTTCATTTTGTCTATTTTGTTCGTTTGACCTGCTAGTTTCTCTTTCGCGTTTTTGTGTGCTGGATGACAAAATATTTCCTGAGGCGCATTTGTCCTGCCGCTGCCTGACCTCTCGATCCTTTTTTCTGGATTTTCCCTTGTTTTTGCTTCCCGAGTGTGATCGTTTCCGATCCTGTTTTTAGTTTTTCTGTTTTTGTGGCGATTCGGTCTCGACAGTGAACGGTGCGGATGTTAATTTTGCCCGATGCATGCATAATTTGAACGGTCTCTGTTTTGGCGGGCAGGGCTTGTCCGGTCGAGTAGCGCTCTCGGTCTTCGCCGAATCCGCTGTGCAGTTCTGCGGTCAACAAGGCCGGATATCCCGGATGCACCAGGTCAAGAGAACAAGTTTGTCATTCCAGCAGGTTCTCCAAGAGCATGTTCCCGTTCATTTTTGCCCGTCTTCCGGCACGGTGCATGCCGGACTTCTTTTCGCGTGGCAGGTGCGTCATCCCTTTGGGTCACGTACTGCACACACCTTTTGACACGCCTGGTTTTCTTTTAGTGGGAGTGTTGGGGGTTTTCTTGGTGTGGGTGGGTTGTGTGGGAGAGGGGGGCGTCCGGGGGGCCGGCGAGAAGCTGGATTTCTCCGTTTTGGCATTCGAGTACGCACCAGTTGTTTTTTGGGTTGCGGTTGTGTGCCAGGCTGATTATTTGGGTGGTGCCGGTGGAGTGGGTGAAGTGGGTGTGGAGTGGTTCGTGCCAGTGACCGTGTATGAGAAAGCTGGGGGTGGTTGCCTGCATGAGTGTGAGGAGTTTTTCGCGGTGTTGTGCGCTGCTTTGCAGTTCTCTTGCCGGCAGCGGGAGTTGTATGCCTTGTAGGGGGGTGCCTGCGGGGGAGTCGTGTGTCACGAGAATGTGGGCAGGACCGTTTTGGTGGGCGCGTTCCCATTGTTGGGTGGATGGGCGTTCTGTGGGGAACCAGTTTGTGCCGGCTTGGCGCCAGATGCGGTCGAGTGAGATGGCGCCTCCCATAAAGAGCACGCGTGTGCCGTCGAGTTCGAGCAGGTGTCCGCGGGGAATGTAGTGTACGCGCGGGGCAATGGCGACTGGGCCTGGGGCATCGTGGTTGAGCTGGGCATGGTTTTCGTGGTTTCCATCGATCCAGTAGAGATCAATGTTGGCTGTTTCGCAGAGGTGTGTGCAGGTTTCGAGCAGGTGTTGTGTGCGGGGTGGCCAGAATCCAAAGTCGCCTACTTGGATGACGAGTTTGGCGCGGTACAGGGGGGCCTGTTCGCCTAGGGCTTTTTCCAGGGCGCGCTGGGTGCTGTGGGTGTCCCCAAGGAAGAGTATGCGCATGGGGCTAGTTTTGCGCGTGCCGGCGTCTGCTGAGAAATAGCAGGGTTTGTGTGGTTTGTCTGGGTGGTGAGGCGGTGCAATGCCGATGGAGGGTTCGGCGGGGTGCCTGCAGGGGCAGTTGAAAAAGCGCTTGGGTCTTTTTCATGTGAGGTTTCTTTCTTATTGTGGTGCTCGTGCTGCTTGTGGTGCTCGTGCTGTTCGTCCTACTCGTGCGGTTTGATGCCTGACACGATGTACATCGGGTCGTCCCGAGTGGTGATTTCTCTCGTGCGGACCTGGTGAAATGCGTTTTTTTCAAGATACATGCGCACGAGGTCCTGATGTTGAGAGCTTGTGCTGTACCGCCAGATGTTGACGGCTTTTGTGGGAAAGCAACGGTTTGAGAAAGATACAATGACTGGACTGTTTGGGCGGAGGACGCGCTGGACTTCGGAAAAAACATGAACTGGGTGTTCGAGGTATTGCACGCTCACAGCGCAGACGACTGCATCGAAGGCGTTTTCTTCAAAGGGGAGCAGGGGCATCTTGTTGAGGTTGTGGACGGTGAACGTGTCGAGTTGGGGATTGTCGGCCATTTCTTCGCTGTTCATGCCGAGGCCGGTAACTGGGCCGAGACCTTCGGGCAGGTGGGATCGCCAAGATGACATGAGGTCGAGAATTTCTCCGCCTGAGGGGAGGTTCTCGGCGTAGAAATGCTGGAGGGCACTGATGGCGCCTTGTTCTATATGTGTGACTTTTCGAGGAGTTGCGTAAAAAAGCGCGTCGTCAGAAGCATCGAGTCGTCCGAAAGGATCCGGAAGTTTATGATCTTGTGTATTGTTTTCGGCCATGTGTCTCAACAGATTGCGCTAGTGCTTTTTCAGCATATCTTGACATTCCAGGGATTTTGATTGGCGGTTGGGCATTTTTCGTAGAACCAAGACAGAATCCTGAATATTATCTGAGAATATGGATTCTACACTTCGCTTCCCGATAACTCGTAGACGCCGTCGCACTGTTGAAGCTTTACTTGATGCTGCGGTTACTGTTTTTGCTCGAAAAGGATATGAGCGAGCGTCTCTTGACGAGATTGCCGATCTTGCGGGCTTTTCCAAAGGGGCCGTTTATTCAAATTTTGACAGCAAAGAGGATTTATTCCTTGCTGTAGTCGAAGAGCGGTCTAGCCGTTATCTTGACACTTTGTTGGGTATGATGCAGCTTGCTCCCGACTTTGCGATTGAGCAGTCTGTTGGGCAGGCCGCAAGTTGGCTGTGTACTACCTTGCGAGAACCTGATGACTGGATCATGCTGGATCTCGAGTTACAACTTCGTTCTGGGCGTGATAGTGGGTTGCGGCAAAAGGTTCGACGACGTTTTGACGAACAGGTTGGCCGTCTCGCGGAAGTAGTCCAGAAAAACCAGGAGGCAGGTGGGGGAGAGCCAACCGCTGCACCTGAGGTTTTTGCTCGGTCATTTGCCACGATTCTCTACGGAATGGCTTGTCAAGCCTGCCTTGGGGTTGTGCCGGATGAGAAAGAGCTGTCTTTCGTGTTGCTCAATTTTCTTCTCCCTCGCGAACATGAGCCGAGTGGGAGAATTCCGTTTGGGAAACTCGCGGAAACAAGCTTTTTTTCTGGAGAAATCGTCTCAAGCCGAGCAGGTATTGTGCTGTAATTTTTGCCGGCGCGATTGAGAAAAAGTGTTTTGAGAAGAGCAGGGTCTTGCGTGTGGTGGAAAAGGCTTGGAGAATTTCCCAGTTTTTTACCATTGGAAATTTTTAGTGAAGAGTGTCAGCTGGGTTGTTTTGTAGGCCGTAGTTCTTTGCTGTGAGTTGCGGAATGAGGTCAGGGTAACGGCGGGTGTTCGCTTTTAGCGTGGGATGTACAAGCCAAACCGGTGTCATTCCCAGAGATGTCTCTTCTTCCCCAGAAAGTGCGTACTCTTCCCCAATGGAATAATGCATGTTGGCTGGTTTTTTCGGGTGTTCAAAGCTGAGAAGAACGAGGTCATCAGGATGCCGACCGATGTGCGATTTTTTATGGAACTCCCAGTCCAATGTGGAATAGCGCTGGCGCCCTGCCTTCTCTGTATATTCTAATATATCATTTCTTTCAGCGATATTTCCTGTTTTTTCGACTGCTTTGAAAATGCTTGCAATCGCATCGGCAATCACATGTTCCTCGCCTGTGGGCTTGTCCTGTGTAAATTTTTTTACCCACTTGTCCATTTTGTAGTCAGGCCAGTGTCGTATCCCTTGGACTGTTCCCACGGTGATCGTGCCAGGTGCAATGTGTTCTTCTGCAAGTGCCTTCCAGTGAGAGTGTCCGATTCCTGTTTGGTTCCCTATGAGCTGGGGACGTTCTGTTTCCAGGGCTTTCTCGAGTCCTGTGTAGGCCTGCCCTGTCGTATCAAGGTGCTTCGTCAGTCTCGCGAGATCTGGTGCCAAACCCCATGTCCAGATTGCTTGCGCCCGTTCGAGAGGATGCAGAATCGAAGCAAAGTCGGTCTCGTTTGTATCGTAAGGAGCTGCTCCGGCGCTGTTGAGAGGCGTGTCTTGCAGGGTCTTCTCGAAGCTGTGCCGCGCGTTTTCTGCGAAATGTCCGTCGTACACCAGGCCAATGCGGGAGAGCCCTCGTGCCGCTGCATAGTCGGCGAGGAGCGGCATGTTCCAAGAATCAGGCACAGCAAATTGGAAGACCGATCGCATTTTCTCATTGTCGGGATAAAGCTCTCCATGGTCGTGCAGGTCCCCAAAAACGGTGACCAACATGAGACGTTTCCTATCGATTTCCTTTTGTAGCGTGACGAGGGATTGCAAAGAAGGTGCACCAAGCACAATGCCCATGAGGTCAGGGAGAGACGCGAGTTCTTTGTAGGCCTGTATGATGTTTCCTTCATGCATCGAGCTGATGTCTTTTGAGATGATCTCGAGTTTGCGCCCTTTGATGCCTCCTTCTGCGTTGACCTGCGCGACGACGGTGTTGGCAGTACGGTGCATGGAAACCCCAAGGAAAGATCCGATGCCGGAAAAGGGGCCTGCGAGGCCGATTTTGAGTGTGTCAGGGTTGGGCGCTGGTTCTTTTTCCAGATCAGGTGTGCTCCCTTCAAACTCGCATCCTGCGAGGATGCTGCTGGAGAGTGTTGCAGCAGTCGCGAGGGAGAGTCCTGTTTTTGTGAGCCATTGCATAAACCGTCTGCGACCAATGTCATTGTGAGCATTGCGTTGGATAAAGCTGTATTCGAGGTCTTCGTGGCTGGTCACAGTTTTGTGCGCCTTTGTGTCGGTGTGCTTCTGAGGTGATGCGCCGTGGTTTGGGAATATTGTGGTGATTTTTTAGCTAGAACAGTGTTTTGTTGGTTTGTACTGGCGAATTGGGATTTGGCAGGTTTGTAGACCAGTTCACAGTTCAACTCGCTGGTTTGTTGGAGTTTTCCGTCCCATCTCATTGGTATCCCGGCCCTGTTGAGAGGCCGGTTCGCCGTATTTCTTCGGTCTTGCTGCGGGATTTTTTCGCTTCTTGAATGCGAAATCTATTTTCTGTAGAGGCAATGTTTCCTTGTTTTTTTCCTTCTTGTCTTTTTGCAGGCCTTCTTGTGTGCCGCTGGATTTGTGCGCCTTGCTTTTTCTGCTTCGAGGTCACGCTCTGTGTGCAGGGTGGTCTGGGAGGATCGGGTTGGGGAGTGTGGTCTGAGAAAGCCGGCTGTGCGCTTGTTGGTGTGGCGTGTCCGTGTTTTTCTCTACCGGGGAGAAGGCTCGGGCGAGAAGGCCTGAGGGGCAGGCCTGTTGCGAGAGAATTTTACTGGACTGCCTTTTTGTTTGAAGGAATACGTATAGGTGTCGGGATCTCTTTTTCTGGGTTTTTTTGCGGCTGTGCAGAGGACGAAGCTGGGGAAAGGCTGGGAGGAATGCCGAATCTCGCCGAATGGGAGAATTCGTAAAAACGTGTTTTCCCAGGAAGTAGCAGGATTCTTGCCCATGTTGGAAAGAATTTCCATATGCCGATGCTGCATGTGGAAAGGGACTGAGGCGAGTGTCTGTAGGCAGTGAAAAAATGCAGCAGAGTGGTGCGAGTAGATGCGTGGGCGCGGGGCATCGAAGACGAAATACAGGGTGATGTGAGGGTGCTGGTGTCGGAAACCATTGCGGTAAGAAAGGCCGAAGTAGTGAGACCGTCTTCTTCTTTCCAGATTTCTGGTACTGGGGAGTTTTTGTCTCGTGCTGCGGTCAATATGATGGAGAGGGTGGAAAAAGCAGACGCTGTTGCCAAACAGAGGATTATTGAAGCGTCCCGGTGCCGGCAGGAGCGTGATTCTCCACCTGTACATCCTGGTTTGTTTGTCAAAGGATGTATCGTGCGATTTCTTACGTGTGACCGCGAATACCTTTCCCCCTATTTAACGAGTGCGGTGCAGGTGTTGCCTGGTTTGAGTCTCTGGGATTTTGATCGGGAATCAGTGGGTTTGCGGTTTTTTGCGATTTCTTTTGCGATTGAAGAGATGTTCAGTGGCCCATTTGGGGAGCGTATTCGTTCTGGCCTGTATAGCGCGGCGAGCGGCCCATATGCCCGATCTGCCTTGCAACGTATTGATACTTATACGGAGGCTTGTAGGGAAGCGCGGTCTGGGGGGGGATATCTGAAGATAGGTTTTACTTATGGGTCTTTTCTGACTGGTGTTCCGCTACAACAAGAGGACGTGCGACGAGTCTTTTTGGTGCCAAGTGGGCTTTTGCTGTTCTCCGATACCGTGAGGCGGGTCATGGATTTTGCCTTGGATGAGACAACACTCGCCTTGTGAAGTCTGTGAAACACAGAAATTATGGGGAGTGTGTGCCCTGCTTCTTTGTCATATGTGCGCGTTTTTCTGGGGAGTGTTGCAGTCGGCTGTTGTGGGCGAAACAACGGGGGTGAGGTGGCGCGAGAGCCGGGTGAAGTGAGTGTTTTCCGGCGAGTGAGTGGGGTGTTTTGTGGGTATCGTGGAAGAATACATATTCGGGGCCTGATGATGACCCTATACTGTTGAGTATGAGAAATAGCCCCATATGGTTGTGCAAATGATCTGTGTGGGACGATCTTCTGGGGTAATTTTCGCGTGATCCTGTGTCGCGAGGGTGTGGAAGCGAAGGTGTTTGATGGAGAAATAGGGAGGAGAAAGGGTATATCTTTGTTTGGTTCCGTTTTTCGGTCTTTCGCGAAGGTGCTGCGGAATCTGGTCGTATTTTGGTATTTCCAACACCGTTTTCTTCGTACTCTGCGCTCTTCTCTCCCTGATTTTCTTCTTCTGTGCTGCGCTTTCTTGTTCCCCCCGGCTGGACAATTGCCCTGCTGGATACTATCCAGGCCATATTCGCTAGATAGTGCGAGAAGTTCCCCCTAAATGTGTTTTTTTAGACTTTTTGAGTTATATGCATATTTTGTGAGGCTCGATCAGTCGGCTCCCCCGCCAACGAGCATGCATCACATGACTGATCTTCTGCGCTGTTCCATAGAAAAATCTCTGACAGAGAACGGATGGTGGCTCGTAAGGGAGCGCAAGCGTCTCTGCATTGCATTCCCAGTCGAAGTCGAAGCGATTTTTTGCGAGCGTCCGCTGCGTGTTCGTCGCGCGGGATGTGCGGTTCCTTTGACGGTTGACCATGTGCGTGCCCTCCTTGCACACGGCATAGAAGGACTGAGCGCCATCCTTCGCCATGAAATGACGAAAGCCACGGTGACGTCTGCGGATACCGACTTGCGAGAGAGTCGTATGTATCAGAGGCTCGAAAGCCTGGAAACGAAGCTGTATAGAGAGCTTGCACATTCTCATCTCGATATTGAGACTGATCCCAGCCTGCTGGACCATCCGGACGCACTTCCTCTTTATACGCAAGCGGCAACGGAAGCTTCTCTCCCTGCTTCTGGGCCGGTCGAAAGCGCAAAAACAGCCTCCAAACTCGACGGTTTCCTGTTACAGACAATCTATGGGCTGGTAGGAGAGTCCCTTGATGCACTCGGTTCGGAAGAACTCCGGTTTTGGGTAGAACGAGTGAGACGGCAGCTTGTGGTCTCTCTCACGCTGCCCTTCTCGCTTGAGATCGATGTGCAGGCGCACGACACGGCACCTCTTGTGCTCGATCTGCCTGTTACCCTGCGACTTGATGCGGAGTTTGATCCGATTGTGGCGCCCGTGGCATTCGTTGATGAGGCGGCGTATCGTGAGGCCATTCTGGCCTGGGCAAGAGAGAAGTGTGCGAAAGCCTCTCGGCAGTTACAACGTGTCGCGGACCGTCTTTTCCAGGACCACCATGAGCGTATCGGGCTTTCTCTTGATCTTGCTCCGCTACGCAAACGCCTTGCCCGAGTGCGTGGTGGGCGTCCTCTTTCCCACACTGTCGCTGACATTCGTGCCACGATCACGCTTTGGATAAAAAACGAGATGCGCAATGCGCGCGAGACACTGGCTGTGGCGCGCGTGCGCGAACAGATTGATTTCAGCCGATACTCTGATTATTTTCCTTTGGCGCGCGGGATCAATCGACAGATCACGCTGTTTGTCGGACCGACAAACAGCGGCAAGACCCATGCTGCTTTCAATATGCTGTCTTCCTATTCGACTGGTGCTTATTATGCTCCCCTGCGGCTTTTGGCGCTCGAAGGGCAAGAACAGCTGAGAGATCGTGGGGTGCGCTGCTCTTTTCTTACCGGGGAAGAACGCGACTTGGATCCCTCGGCCGCTTTTATGAGCTGTACTGTCGAGATGGCCGACCTTTCGCGTCCTGTCGACGCTGTCGTGATTGACGAAGTCCAAATGCTTGCGGATCCTTGTCGTGGGTGGGCGTGGACGCGTGTGCTTGTCGGAGCTCCGGCGGATCATGTCATTGTGACGGGTACCCCAGCTGTGGTGAAGATTTTGGAGCGTGTGGCGTCTTCTCTACAGGAAAAATTTGAAGTACATGCCTTGGATCGTTTGTCGCCGCTTTTCGTGAAGGAAAAACCCGACCGTCTCGAAGATGCTCCCCAATGGCCCGTGGGCACTGCTGTGGTGTGTTTTTCCCGGCGAGATGTGCTCGGCATTAAAAGTGTGCTTGAGGAGGGAGGTCGTACGGTTGCGGTGATCTATGGTGGTCTTGGTCCAGACGTACGCCGCAGTGAGGCGCGGCGTTTTCGGAGCGGCGAAGCAGAGATCCTGGTGGCAACAGACGCGATCGCGATGGGTCTGAACCTGCCTATTTCTCAAGTGTTGTTTTGGCGAACGACCAAGTGGAATGGGCAGGAGGACAGGGTTCTTGCTGACGAGGAAGTCCGCCAGATTGCAGGGCGTGCGGGGCGTTTTGGGATCAAAGAAGAGGGCTATGTGGGGGCGTTCAGTAAGGAAAGCCTTCGTATTGTGCGTCCTCCCTTGTCTCGTATCGACCCGCCTTTTCCCGGCCCGATTCCAGTGAAGCCAGACGCCAACCAGGTGGAGACAATCGGCAAGGCGCTTGAGACCGACTCGCTGCCTGCCATCTTGAAGTTTTTTCAGGAGAAACTGGTTGATCCTTCGTCTGATTACCATCCCGCGGATTTGAACGACATGTTTACCCTGGCAGGAGTGATAGACGACATGGAGATCAGGTTGCGTGACAAGTTTGTTTTTGCGACTGCGCCTGTGAACACCCGCTCTGAAACGCTTCTGAATGTGATAGAGGACTGGGCCTCTTTGCATGCGCAGAAGTTGCCTGTTGGTCTGCCCGTTTTGCGTGATGTTTATGCGGAAGAGGCGACTTCGTCTGATATAGAACTGCGCCAGGCAGAAGAGCTTGTGCACTACTTGACGGTGTATGCCTGGTTGGCTTACCGGTATCCAGAGACTTTTGTTGAGCTTGATGTGTGTGAAGACCAGCGTGACCTGGTGAATGGCTATATCGAGCGTAGCTTGCAAGCCCAACGCATGCGACGTTTGTGCACGCGTTGCAATGCGCGCATTGATGAGCTGTCGCGCTATTCCATCTGTGAGGCCTGTTACCGCCGTCAATCCGGCGGGGGAAAAGACCCGGGAGCATTTCAGGCGAAACGTTCCGGAAACCGCGGACGGCGCAGACGCTCGAAATAAACGCGCCCAACAAAGCTGTTTTTTCTTGGTCGCGGGTTGGTCGCGGGTTGGTCGCGGGTTGGTCGCGGGTTGGTCGCGGGTTGGTCGCGGGTTGGTCGCGGGTTGGTCGCGGGTTGGTCGCGGGTTGGCGACG
>Ga0209345_10003430_pt1 | contig 16352 bp, 16 predicted proteins | sample Cruoilmetagenom7_FD_187294 | JGI IMG/M metagenome (GOLD analysis project Ga0209345, IMG submission 187294) | Oil polluted marine microbial communities from Coal Oil Point, Santa Barbara, California, USA - Sample 7 (SPAdes) (version 2) | ecosystem: Environmental > Aquatic > Marine > Oil seeps ...
CAGAAGATGTAGATCTGGTAAAAACACCGAGTGTCAGTGATGTCATTATCGACGTGCGCCACCCGGCAGAAGGCGAGCAGTCCCCGTTAAAGCTCACGGGCAATGAGATCCTCAGGATTCCGTTTTACGAACTGAGCCGAAAGATGCCAGACCTCCCCTCCAACCGCCAGTATCTGCTGTATTGCGACCGGGGTACGATGAGCCGCATGCATGCAGTGAACCTGAAGGCTGAGGGGCACGGAAACATCAAGGTTTACGTGCCCGCTGCCTAAGGTTTCAGCCGGCTAACCCTTTGAAGAACTGCTGAACGTTTTCACTCAGCATGTCCAGGTCGTAGCCGCCTTCCTGAACCACCAGCGTTGGTAAGCCGAGCTGGCGCATGCGCGTACTGAGGCGAGAGAACCCTTCGGAGGAAACCGATACCTTGGCCTGGGGGTCGTCTTTATAGATATCGAAACCCAGAGTCAGGATCAGTGCATCTGGCTGGAAAAGCCGGATAGCTGCCATGGCCTCATCAAGTTTTCCGAAAAAATCTTCTTCGGATGAACCGTGAGGCATTGGCAGGTTGATATTGTAACCATATCCCTCACCTTCGCCGCGCTCATTCTCGAAGCCGGTCACGACAGGGTAGAAATTGGTCGGGTCGCCGTGAATGGATATATAGAGCACATCGCTGCGGTCGTAGAAAATTTCCTGAATGCCCTGGCCGTGGTGCATGTCCGTGTCCAGAATGACCAGACGGGGAAAACGGGATTTCATGTGCTCGGCTGCAATGGCCGCATTATTGAGATAGCAGAAGCCGCCTGCAGAATCCTTGCGGGCGTGGTGACCTGGCGGGCGGCAGACAGCATAGGCAGTGCGGTCGCCTGCCATCAGTGCATCGGCAGCACCAAGGGCCGTCTGGGCCGACCAGTAGGCCGCATGCCATGTGTGCTCTCCGATGGGGCTGCTGCCGTCTGACTGATACCGGGCAGCTTCCGCGAGAACCCCTGTCAGATGATTCGGGGAGCGGACAAAAATATTGGACATCACTTCCTCACCCCAGTCGTCCATTTCCTTCCAGCGGCGGTGGGCCGACTCGAGGAATCGCAGATACCCCAGGTCGTGCACTCTGGAAATCGGCCCGGCCCCGTGATCCGATGGTTGCAGTACCGGTATGCCGGTTTTTTTCAGGCCTTCCAGCATCTGACTGGTGCGATCTGGCACCTCCTGAGGCTGGCGCATCTGGCCCCTGGTGAAATAGGTGAGGGGCGTGTGCTTGTCTTGAGCGGGATGGAAAAATGCTTTCATTATCCGAACTCCTGAATTTCTGGTTCTCCGAGTATAGGTGCCGACGGAGGATGGTCAAAAGCCGGGCCGCCGACTTTACAGGTAGAGATTCAGCATCCACTATGGAAGACATATTCAACCGACGCAATAGTGCACCTTATCGGGTGCAGTTACTTACAGTATAGGAGCCGAAATGATCGAGTCACCATTGCTGGAGAAGCTGACTGGCTACATCGGCGGTCGCTGGACTGACAACGAACAGGGCAGCACCTTTGATGTTTATAACCCCGCAACGGGTAAGGTAATTGCACAGGTTGCCTCCATGTCTGAAGGCGAGGTCAGGGCTGCGGTCGATGCAGGTAAGTCTGCACTGCGACTGACCAGCCCATACCCTATCGAAACCCGTAAAAAGTGGCTTGAGGATATCCGTGATGCGCTCAGGGCGAACAAGGATGAAGTCGGCCGTATTCTATGCCTGGAGCATGGCAAACCGCTGAATGAAGCTCAGGGGGAAGTCGATTATGCCGCAGGATTTTTTGACTACTGTTCAAAGCACATTCAGGCGCTGGATGCCCACACGCTTCCGGAAAGCCCCAAGGATTGCAGCTGGACAGTGCACTATCGGCCAATCGGCGTTACCGGGTTGATCACACCCTGGAATTTCCCGATTGGCATGATTGCCAAAAAACTCTCAGCGGCTCTCGCGGCAGGCTGTCCTTCTGTGATCAAGCCGGCCAGCGAAACGCCGCTGACCATGATTGCTCTTTTCGAACTGATGGATAAACACGTCAACCTGCCTGAGGGTATGGTAAATCTGGTGATGGGCAAGGCCAGTGTGATTGGCAAGGTTCTGTGTGAAAGCCCGGATGTGCCCATGCTGAGCTTTACCGGTTCCACGGAAGTGGGCCGGAAACTGGTTGTGGATACTGCTGAGCAGATTAAAAAACTGGCTCTGGAACTGGGTGGAAACGCACCGTTTATCGTATTTGATGATGCAGATCTGGATGCCGCAGCGGATAATCTGATCGCCAATAAATTCCGTGGTGGCGGGCAGACCTGTGTCTGTGCCAACCGGATTTTTGTGCACGAGAAGGTAATAGATACCTTTGGTGAGAAACTTGCGGAACGTGTGAACAAAATGACGGTAGGCAACGGAATTGCCGGCGATGTGGATCTTGGCCCTCTGATTAACAAGGCGGGATTCGACAAGGTGAAGCGTCATCTGGAAGATGCGCTCAACAAGGGTGCTTCACTGGTTGCAGGTAAACAGCCAGACGATCTGGGTGAAGGGCATCTGTTCTTCCCGCCGACGGTGATTTCTGGCGTAACGCGTGATATGTGCTGCTTCCGGGAAGAAACCTTCGGGCCGCTGGTGCCTATGGCAAGCTTCCGGACAGAGGCCGAAGTCATTGACGCTGGCAACGATACCGAGTTTGGTCTGGCTTCCTATGTGTTCACCGCTGATGTTGAACGGGCTCAAAGGGTTGCTGCTGGCCTGAGATTTGGTCATGTGGGCTGGAATACCGGCACAGGGCCAACGCCGGAGGCCCCGTTTGGCGGCATGAAGGCTTCGGGAGTCGGCCGTGAAGGCGGGCATGAAGGTCTGTTTGAATTTGTCGAAGCCCAGACTGTGCCCCGCGGATTCTGACACCCCGGAGGTTTAATCAAAGAAGGCGAGCTACGGCTCGCCTTCTTTGATTCCTGTGCAGGAAAGCAGGCCTTCATCAAGGCTGATATACTTCCAACCTGTTCATTTAACCAGTAGCGAAAGTGTTCCCTATGGATGTCTCTCACATTATCGATTCCCTGAATGATGCCCAGCGTGAAGCGGTTACGGCCCAGAACGATCATTTGCTGGTGCTGGCCGGGGCCGGGAGCGGTAAAACCCGGGTTCTGGTGCACCGGATTGCCTGGCTGATGCAGGTAGATCGTGTCCCGCCTACGGGAATTCTGGCGGTTACTTTTACCAACAAGGCCGCTAAAGAGATGCGTTACCGCATCGAAGAGATGATGAACATTCCAAGCCGGGGCCTTTGGTTTGGCACTTTCCATGGTATAGCCCACCGGTTGCTGAGGGCGCACTGGAAAGATGCCGGATTACCAGAGAACTTTCAGGTGCTGGACAGTGATGACCAACTCCGGATGGTCAAGAGAGTGATGCGGGAGGCTCAGATTGATGAAAGTCAGTTCCCGCCCAGGCAGGCCCAGTGGTTTATCAGCAGCCAGAAAGATGAAGGCTTGAGGGCTGACCACATTCAGGAAAACCCAGGTGATCACTTTACGTCCACGATGCTGAAGGTGTATCGCCGTTATGAGCAGCTCTGCCAGCAGAGCGGTCTGGTTGATTTTGGTGAGCTGTTGCTCCGTTCCCATGAGCTGTGGCTGCACCGGCCGGAAATACTGGCCCATTATCAGCAGCGCTTTCAGCATATTCTGGTGGATGAGTTTCAGGACACCAATACCATTCAGTACGCATGGCTGCAGGTGCTGGCCAGCAACCGGGTTCCGTTAACCGTGGTGGGGGACGATGACCAGTCCATATACGGCTGGCGCGGGGCAAAAATCGAGAATATCCAGCAGTACCAGCGGGATTTCCCCAATTCCCGGCTTGTGCGGCTGGAACAGAACTACCGCTCTACTCAGCTGATTCTGAAAGCTGCCAACTCAGTGATTGCCAACAATCAGGGCCGGCTGGGCAAGGAGCTCTGGACAGATGGTGCTGAAGGTGAACCCATCAGCCTGTATGCCGCGTTCAACGAGCAGGATGAAGCCAACTACATTGCCGACAGTATCTCGGCGTGGGTTAGCGAAGGCAATCTGCGCAGCGAATCCGCCATCCTGTATCGCTCTAACGCACAGTCCCGGGTACTGGAAGAGTCCCTGATGCGTCAGGGTATCCCGTACCGGGTATACGGAGGTCTGCGCTTTTACGACCGTCAGGAAATCCGTAATGCTTTGGCCTATCTGAGGCTGGTGCATTATCGCCGTGATGATGCAGCGTTCGAACGAGTGGTGAACATACCGGCTCGCGGAATCGGGGCCAAGAGTATGGCGGATCTGCGAACCTACGCCAGTAACCAGAGCATATCCCTTTGGGAATCAGCGGAGCGGCTGCTGGAAGCCGGACAGGTTAAGGGGCGGGCAAAAACCGGTTTACAGGCCTTTATCAGTATTATTGAAGAGCTATCCGTCATGGCTGAGGATGCGTCGCTTCAAAGCCTTATGAAACAGACCATCGAAGCCAGTGGTCTGAAAGACTACCACGCCAGTGAAAAAGGCGAGAAAGCTCAGGCCCGGGTGGAAAACCTCGAGGAACTGGTGAATGCACTGGCGGATTTTGACGTAGAGCCGGGTGTTGACCCTCTCTCCGAGTTTATCGCCCAGGCGGCGCTGGATGCCGGCGAATCCCAGGCTGGAGATCATGAAGACAGTGTTCAGCTGATGACTCTGCACTCGGCAAAGGGCCTGGAGTTCCCTCTGGTGTTTCTGGCCGGTGTTGAAGAGGGGTTGTTCCCACACAGTATGTCCCTGGAAGAACCGGGGCGTATGGAGGAAGAGCGTCGGCTGGCCTATGTAGGCATCACCCGGGCCATGAAAAAGCTGGTAATTACTTACGCCGAGTCCCGCAGGCTTTACGGTCAGGAGAAATTCCACGCTTTATCGAGGTTTGTACGGGAAATTCCTGGCGACTGCCTGCAGGAAGTGCGGTTACGTAATACGGTCACCCGTCCGGCAATGCTTGAGCGACCAAATGAAGGCCTGTTCAGCCAGGATTCCGCAAAACAGTCCGGTTTCAGTCTGGGCCAGCGGGTCCGGCATCCGAAGTTTGGCGAAGGTGTAGTTTTGAACGCCGAAGGCAGCGGGCACCATACGCGGGTGCAGGTGAATTTCGATGAAGGGGCCAAGTGGCTCGTTCTTGCGTATGCACCTTTGGAAGCCTGCTAGCGTGTATTGAGCGTGATTTTTTCTTGTCAGGCGTTGAATGATCGTTTAATGTGCACAAACGCATAAATGTGCATATGTGCGTGTATCGGGCATTTTACGTCATTGAAGGAAAGGTTATGGACAAGAATAGCTGGGCGGTCGCCCTGGATGAGTTACTGCATGTGGGCGGTGCTCTGGTTCTTATAATTGCTGTTGTTGCGATTCTGACAGGCATTATTCGAGAATACATTCCACAGGAAAAACTGCAGAAAAAACTGGCCAGGAATGAAAAACGAGGCCCGCTGGTTGGTGCTTTACTGGGAACGCTCACACCGTTTTGTAGTGCATCCATGGTGCCAGTGGTAATGGGGATGATCGAAATGCGGGCATCCATGGGAATGGTGTTCGGCTTTCTGATTTCCGCCCCTTTGTGTAATTTTGTCGTTGTTGGCCTCATCGTTGCGGTGTTTGGCTGGCAAGTGGCGCTTGTCTACCTGGCACTGACTCTGGGTGGCGCCATACTGGCGGGCTACGTCATTGGCTGGACGCCCTTAAAAAATGCCGTCCGCCGTATTGAGGAAGTTCCCACAAGCGAAAGCGGGTGTGGCAGCGCGCCGGCCTCTGCCTGCTCAGGGGCAGCGCCCGTATCGGCCTGTTCTGCCCCGGCTCCCGTCGCGACAGCGTGCAGCGCAACTGCCATGCCCAGCTGCGGTGCAGAGGCAATGGCAATAGAGCCGCCGTCAGGACAACTGGATGAATGTATAGCCACCGCCTGTGCTCCCTTTACCAGTACCGCCACTGTGGCGCACAAGGAACGAATGAAACTGGCGATGCGCTTCGCCTGGGCACTGTTCAAGAAAATTATTCCCTATGTATTGATTGGTGCCGTGATCAGCGCCCTGTCTGCAGCCTTTCTCCCTGCGGAAATCGTCGAGCAATACATTGGTGCGGACAGCTGGTACGCCATTCCCGTGGCCGCCGGCATTGGCGTGCCCCTGTATCTGCGAATTGAGATGGCGCTGCCCCTATTGCAGGTGCTCATTGCCAAGGGCATGGGGATGGGGGCAGCCATGGCACTGCTGATCGGTGGTACAGGGGCCAGCCTGCCTGAAATCGCCATTATCTCTTCCGTACTCAAACCTAAAGCAGTGGTAGCTTTCGTGATTACCGTAATCACACTCGCCATCGTCGGTGGGGTTGTTTTCAGTGTTGTCTTCTAGAACCCCTTGCCGCTGGCAAGGCACACAACAACAGCCGACTCGTGTCGGCCTGTTGTTGTGTGGAGATGTGCATGACGCCCTGCAATCGGGATTTGGTGACTACGCCCAGTGTCTGGTCAAACGGCTCCGGCTCGACAACCCGGGAGCCGAAATCAGGACCTGGCGGGCGTGGAAAGGTGAACTGCCAGATGACGTTCGGGACGCTGATGCCTATCTGGTCAGTGGCAGTCCTGCCAGCGTGTTTGACCGTGAACACTGGATTGAACGGCTGGGAAGTTTCATTCGGGGTGCACATAGCGCGCATCGGAGATTGTTAGGGATCTGCTTCGGCCACCAGATGATTCATCAGGCTTTAGGAGGTCACGTAGAGCGTGCTGCAGGCTGGGGGCTGGGAATCTATCCGGTACACCTGTACCAGCGGATAGCCGGGCTCCCCGATTCAAGGCCTGTTGCTCTCTACGCAATGCACCGTGATCAGGTCGTTACGCCGGCCGAGGGTTTTGAGCTTCTGGGCGGAAGTAAGTTTTGTCCTTATTACCTGATGCGTCATACAGACAGGGTTCTGACCATACAGGGGCACCCGGAGTTTACGGGTGATTTCTTTCACCAGTTTCTGAATGTGGCCGAAGCCAAATTCGACGGCAAAGCGCTGGCCCAGGCACGCAGGGAAATGCGGGACTCTGACGACAGTGACGCAACCTGCCAGTTGCTGAATCAGTTTTTACTGGGGATGAACGAGACGGGGAGGGAGGCATGGGAAAAGTCAGGCAGGTTTTAGCAAATCTATGCGCCTACACCCATTTGTGGCAGGTGGTCAGGGAACGCAGACTGCCCTCGTCTGCCAGACCCGGTTTTTCTATCGCGCTGCTGGGACTTTTCTGCCCTTTCTTTTGGATCGCCTTGTTTACTGGTGCCAGTAAAGCAGAACTGATCTTCCATGGCTGCCATTCCGGGCTGGTGTTTTGTGCCGGTGTTTTTCTGATGCTGAAAGGGCTCAGCGAACACCGAAAATCGTCCGAATAAGGTGGTTGCCGTGTTCCCGATTGCTGGCCTGGTAGTAATCACTTAAGATCCAGACCAACGGAGGTTTGGAAATAGAATGATAGATGCCTGTTATACAGACGCGTTAAAAGCCATCTCGGATGCCAATCGCCTGCGGCTTTTCTGGCTGTTAGTGCATATCGATGAGCGAATTTGTGTTGCCGAAGCGATGGATGTTCTGGGAGAAACCCATTACAACGTTTCGCGCAATCTGAAGATTCTTCAAAAAGCAGGGCTGGTGACCGCACAGAAAGAAGGGAAGTGGGTTTTCTATACCCTTAATCGCGAAGGGTCTCCTTTCCATATGAAATTGCTGGCTGCGGTGAAAAGTATTCCCGAGCAGGAACTGGAAACCGAAATCAGGAAATGCCACCTGCGCCTTGCGCTGCGTGAGAGCGGGCAATGTGTGGTCGGGCCGGGGAGTACCGAATGGGCCGATATTGTTGAACGCCAGGGCATCAGCGAAAGCGGAGGCGCCTGATACTGAAGGGCGCCTGGCTGAGGTCAAAGGTCACATCAGAACGGCGTAAATAACCCCGGCCAGAGCAATGCGATAGATAACATAAGGCCACATACCTACCTTGTTAAGCCACTTCAGGAAGAAGTGGATCGCGGTAATGGCCATCAGGAATGACGTTACCCCGCCGATCAGAAAACCATTCCAGTCGACAATGATGTCTGAGGTTGCGACTTCCAGTAATTTTACTGCCGATGCCAGTACGATGATGGGAATGGCCAGCAAGAACGAGAACCGGGACGCGGTTTCACGGCTCATGCCCAGGAACAGACCGGCGGTGATTGTGACGCCGGAACGGGAGGTGCCGGGTACCAGGGCCATGGCCTGGGCTATGCCGACCAGCACAGCATCTTTCCAGTTAAGGGTATCCATGGCGCGCTGGCGTTTGGGTAACCAGTCTGCGATACCCAGGAGTAGGCCGAAAATCAGGGTGGTGAAGAAAATGACTTCTACAGCCCGCAATTCGTTGTCGATCATGTCCAGTAGCGCGAGGCCCGCAAGGCCGGCGGGGATGGTGCCGATGACCAGATACCAGGCCAGTGCACCCTGGCCGATGATTTTACGCCGGGCAGCGGAGATCAGGCCGTCTCGGGCTATGCCGAAAACATCACGGCGGAAATACACTACAACCGCCAACAAGGTACCAATGTGCACAGAGAGGTCAAAACCTACGCCCTGGTCAGTCCAGCCAAAAAACGCCGGGGTCAGAATCAGGTGGGCAGAGCTGGAGATGGGCAGAAATTCGGTCAATCCCTGAAGGAGGCCAAGGAAAAGGGCCTGGTAGAAATCCATAGTATGGGTTCCGTCTGGATCAGCGGTTGCTGTTCAGGATGATAAAAAGATAGGCGGGATACTAGCAGGGTGACTCTTGGCTGAACAGTTCTCCGGCCGGCCAGGGACCCCGGGGCGGAGAGCCGGAGCCTACGACAGGAATTTATCCCGGGTGTTATTGGCAATGCGTACCAGAACCAGCATTAAAGGTACTTCAACCAGGACTCCTACCACCGTTGCCAGTGCAGCACCGGACTGCAGGCCGAACAGGGCAATAGCGGCCGCCACTGCCAACTCAAAGAAGTTGCTGGCACCGATCATGGCTCCGGGAGCGGCGATGCAGTGGCGAACTTTCCAGAGCCGGGCCCAACCGTAGGCCAGGAAGAAGATCAGGAAAGTCTGGATGATTAGCGGTACAGCAATCAGCACAATGTGCAGAGGGTTGTTCAGGATCACCTCACCCTGGAACGCAAACAGCAGTACCAGTGTGATAATCAGTGCCGCTGGGGTAATCGGACTGAGGCGTTTCAGGAATACGTCGTCATACCACTGCTGGCCGCGGCTGGCAATCAGTGTGCGCCGAGTCAGGTAGCCGGCGGTGAGTGGCAGCACGATGTACAGCACTACAGATAACAGTACTGTATCCCAAGGCACCTGGATGTCTGAAACGCCTAACAGGAACACCACAATGGGTGCGAAGGCAAACAGCATGATGATGTCATTCAAGGATACTTGAACCAGAGTGTAGGCTGCGTCACCTTTGGTCAGGTAACTCCAGACAAACACCATGGCGGTGCAGGGAGCAGCGCCTAACAGAATAGCTCCAGCCAGGTATTCATTTGCCAGTTGCGGCGTAATAAGTGGATCGAATACGACCTTCAGGAAGAACCAGGCGATGGCGAACATGGTAAAAGGTTTGACCAGCCAGTTCACCACAGTGGTGATGAGCAGGCCTTTGGGTTCTTTCCTCACGTTCACGATGGCAGTGAAATCAATCTGGGCCATCATCGGGAATATCATGGCCCAGATCAGAATCGCGATAGGGATGGATACCTGAGCGTATTCGAAGCGGGAGAGTATTTCGGGTACCGAGGGTGCCAGCTGGCCCAGAGCCACGCCAGTAATTATGGCCAGCCCCACCCAGATGCTCAGGTAACGCTCAAACAGCCCCATTCCACCGGTGGGGCTGTCAACAGGAGTGACATTGGTTTTGCTGCTCATGAGCTTTCTCTCAGATGGACCGCTGGTTTACGCGTTTTGACAGATCTTCTGCGCTTTCTTTGCGCTCGGAGTAGCGGTCAGTCAGGTAGTCGCTACGATCACGGACCAGCAGGGTAAACTTAACCAGTTCTTCCATAACATCCACGATGCGGTCGTAGTAAGGCGACGGTTTCATACGGTTGTTGTCATCGAACTCCATGAAGGCTTTTGGTATTGATGACTGGTTCGGGATGGTCACCATTCTCATCCACCGGCCCAGTACCCGTAACTGATTGACTACATTGAAAGACTGGGAACCACCGCACACTTGCATCACCGCCAGGGTCTTGCCCTGGGTGGGGCGAACAGCCCCCATAGCCAGGGGAATCCAGTCAATCTGGGTTTTCATGATGCCGGTCATGGCCCCGTGGCGCTCGGGGGAGCACCACACCATGCCTTCTGCCCACTGTGCCAGGTCTCGCAGTTCCTGAACTTTGGAGTGCGAATCCTCCTCAGCATCAGCCAGTGGCAGGCCGCGAGGATCGAAGATGCGCGTTTCCGCGCCCATGGCTTCCAATAGACGGGCTGCTTCCTCAACCGCCAGGCGGCTGAATGAACGCTCACGGAGCGAGCCGTACATCAGCAGAATGCGTGGTGCGTGGCCTGAGGGGGTGGTTCTGAACACATGCTCTGCGTTCGGTGCCTGAAACAGATCGGCGTTGATGTTGGGTAAATCAGTCAGTTTCATGGTGCGGTTCGCGGTTCCTGAGATATTTGATTGGCCCGGATGCTTTTCTATGTCGGCTTCTGTTGTGGCTGTCATGCCGCTGTCTTTACTTTGTAACCTTCCGCACCTATTATCGCAAAAAACAGATATATGGCAATTCGAATATGCGGAAAGGTTCATGAAGAGAAGAATTCTGTTCATCTGCACAGCAAACAGCGCCCGTTCATTAATGGCCGAAACGCTCCTCCGGCATATGGCAGGAGACCAGTTTGAGGTGGCCAGCGCAGGTACTCAGCCTGCTGAACCTCATCCTCTGGCATTGCAGGTTCTGAAGGAAGCCGGAGTTCCCACGGCGGGATTGCGCAGCAAGTCGTTGGCGGAGTATCAGAATGAACGCTGGGATTACGTGATCACCCTCTGTGAAAAGGCTGCCAGGGAATGTGTGGCATTCAGCCAGGGTGCTCAACAGATTGCCTGGGATTTTCCGGATCCTGCCGCAAGTAACCGCCATGCCACCTTTGTTCTGACGCTTAAAGAACTTAAAGAGCGGATAGGGCTGTTCACTCTGGTGCACCAGAAAGAAACCGGCATGAAACCGAAAAGTTATGACCCTGTAACTGTCTTCAAAGTTTTGGGAGATGAGTTGCGTCTGGCGGCCCTGTTGTTGATCCGGGATCAGAACAAGCTGTGCGTGTGTGAGCTGACCGGGGCCTTCGGAGTAACCCAGCCAAAAGTCAGCCGCCATCTGGCTACCCTGCGGGATGCCGGGCTGGTCGAAACGGAGCGTCGTGGCCAATGGGTCTATTATTACCTCAGTCCCCGGTTACCGTTCTGGGTATCGCGGGTACTGGATGAAACTGTGCAGAACAATCCTGTGCTGATCGAGGCACCACTGGTTCGGCTGCAGGCCATGGCTGAGCGGCCGGCTGCGCTATGCCCCTGATCATGAATCGTATACGCAGATTCAGAATCTTACGAGGAGATCGCCATGAACAAGATCAAAGTAGGCATTAATGGATTTGGCCGCATAGGCCGCCTGGCGTTGCGGGCTGCCTGGGGGTGGCCGGAGCTGGAATTTGTTGCCATCAACGATCCGGGGGCCGATACCGATACCTTGGCTCACCTGCTGAACTTTGACAGTGTTCACGGTCGCTGGAGCTGTGAGGCAGAAGCCAGTGGCGATGAGATGGTGATTGAAGGCAGGCGGATCTCCGTCACCCACAACAAGGCTATTAGTGACACTGACTGGTCTGGTTGCGATCTGGTGATTGAAGCCAGTGGTGTGAACAAGACGGTAGCCGTGTTGCAGGCCTATCTGGATCAGGGTGTGAAGCGCGTAGTGGTTACTGCACCGGTGAAGGAGTCCGGGGCGAAGAATATTGTTTTGGGCGTGAACGAGCACATTTTCGATCCGGCCAATGACCGCATAGTTACCGCTGCATCCTGTACCACCAATTGTCTGGCGCCTGTCGTCAAAGTCATTCATGAGAAGCTTGGCATCAGACATGGCTCTATTACTACGATCCATAGCCTGACCAACACTCAGACCATCCTGGACGCTCCCCACAAGGACCTCCGCCGTGCCCGGGCCTGTGGCAGTTCGTTGATCCCCACGAGTACAGGTTCTGCCACCGCAATTATCGAGATTTTCCCGGAGCTGAAAGGTCGCCTGGACGGGCATGCAGTGCGGATACCTTTAACCAATGCCTCGCTGACCGACTGCGTGTTTGAAGTGGAGACGTCTACGGATCGCGACACAGTAAACCGGCTTCTGAAAGAGGCTTCTGAAGGCGAACTCCGGGATATTCTGGGTTACGAGGAGCGTCCACTGGTGTCCATCGACTACAAAACCGATCCGCGTTCGTCCATCGTCGATGCCCTTTCCACCCTGGTGGTTAACGGGACTCAGGTAAAAATTTACGCCTGGTACGATAACGAATGGGGTTATGCCAATCGTACGGTGGAACTGGCTCGTAAGGTTGGCTCTGCCTGATATGTCTGCGTCCATCCGTCAGTACCTTGTGATCACCGGTAACTACTGGGCTTTTACCCTGACGGATGGGGCCTTGCGGATGCTGGTGGTTCTGCACTTCCACCAGTTGGGTTACTCACCGCTGGAAATTGCCCTGTTGTTCATTTTTTATGAATTTTTCGGGGTGGTGACGAATCTGGTGGGGGGGTACCTGGGTGCGAGAATTGGTCTCAACCGCACCATGAACCTTGGGTTGTTTTTGCAGATTCTGGCCCTGGCGATGCTCGCAGTTCCTGTTGCAATGCTGACCGTGCCCTGGGTGATGGCGGCTCAGGCTGTGTCGGGTATTGCCAAAGACCTGAACAAGATGTCCGCTAAAAGCGGAATCAAGCTTCTGGTGCCGGATGGCGAGCAGGACCGGCTCTACAAGTGGGTAGCGATTCTTACGGGTTCGAAGAACACTCTGAAAGGCGTGGGGTTCTTTCTGGGCGGCGTGTTGTTGATGGCAGCCGGCTTTACCGGTGCGGTGATCATCATGGCTGTGGCTTTGGGCCTGGTCTGGCTGGCGAGTCTGTTTCTGCTCAGGCAGGAGCTGGGTAAGAGCAAAGCCAGGCCGAAGTTCAGTGAAATTCTGTCAAAAAGCCGTGCTATCAACGTGTTGTCCGCTGCGCGGATGTTTCTGTTCGGTGCCCGGGATGTCTGGTTCGTGGTGGCCCTGCCGGTATATCTCCATACGGTGTTTGGCTGGGATTTCTGGAAAGTTGGTGGGTTCATGGCTATCTGGGTGATCGGTTATGGCTTCATTCAGACGATTGCTCCACGCATTACCGGCAATATGGAAAGCAAGGGGCCCGCAGTGCTCTGGGCCGCCGCTCTCACGCTGGTCCCTGCTGCGATTGCAACTGGCCTGATGCTGGGCTGGTCACCCAGGTATGTGGTTGTCGGCGGTCTGCTGCTCTTTGGGATACTGTTTGCTGTCAACTCCTCCTTGCACAGCTATCTGATTATCAGTTTCGCAAGGGGGGATGGTGTGTCTCTGGATGTGGGTTTTTACTATATGTCCAACGCCGCTGGCCGCCTTCTCGGGACAATCCTGTCAGGCTGGGTTTATCAGGTCAGCGGGCTGGTGGCATGCCTGTGGATTTCGGCGGGGTTGGTGGCGACGGCTGCATTACTGTCGCTGATGCTCCCCCGCAGGGATGAAGCCGCTGTCTGATGGTGGGGAAGGTGTCAGAAACGCAGCACTAAACCGGCGCCAGCTTCAACCTGAAGGTATCCGTTGCTGTTGTATCTGAGTTCGCAGCCACCGGAGCAGAACACGGAACCGCCGGAGTTCAGGGCGGTGTAAATGCCGCGCAGGTCGAGTCTCAGCCGCAGCTTGTCATTCAACAAAAACTGATAGCCGCCACCTAACGACAGGGCGGCACGGTGGTGGGTCTCAAACTCCGGGCTGTCCGGTTCCAGCCGGGTAACGCCGAAAACTCCGGAGATGAACCCGCCACTGGTTTTACCTCCCGGAAAGTAAAGGCCACCGAACTGGAGTTGGTAGATGGTGAGGTCAATTGACCGGGTATCCGGTGCAAACAGGCCATCGCTGAGCCGGGCGGATGTGCTCTGGCGTCCGAAGTAAATTTCTCCTTGTTTGCCGGCTTCGGGCAGATCAAAATTTACCACCAGGCCATGACTGACGGAATCCCTGAAGCGGATTTCACTGTCTGTACCGGCACCGGAGGATTCAATATCCACCGCACTGCCCATGCGGAAACCTGCAAACGGAGAGATGCCAATCTCAGCGGCTGCGGGGGAAGCGGCCATAGTCAGCGCGACTATCACTGCACTTAATCCTTGAACGTTCATAGGGCCCATCGCTCGATGATTGGTTGCTGGCAAGATGGATGCAATGGTGTAACCATTACAGATTCTGCGGGGCCTTGCCAATAGCCATGGGCATTCGTGCCCTGATCAGGGCTGTGGGTTGCTCCCGGTGAAAAGCCAAACATAAGAGATGCGTCATGTCCGAACCCGGATGGATTATGAGTGCCGGCGCCAAGTGTTGCATTGGCCTGGAGAGGAACTGGTGATCTGCTTTTGAAAGGGCTGCTGCTGGAAAATGTCTGCATTGGCGGGCTGGACAGGGTATCTCTGGCCGTGCCTGACGGCCAGGTAGTTTGCGTGTCCGGGCCTTCTGGCAGTGGAAAAAGCCGGTTGCTGCGAGCGATTGCCGATCTTGAACCCCACAGCGGCCGGATTTCGCTTGATGGCACAGATCAGCTCGCCGTCTCTGCCCACCAGTGGCGCAGCCAGGTGATGATGGTGCCCGCTGACAGTCAGTGGTGGTTTGACAGGGTGGGAGAACATTTTTCAGATGCGGCCGGTGACAGGTTGCCTCCGGCTCTGGGTTTTCCGCCAGGCGTGATGGATTGGTCGGTCAGCCGGTTGTCATCTGGTGAACGGCAGCGCCTGGCACTCTGGCGGGCTTTGACTCTGGAACCCCGGGCCCTGCTGCTGGATGAACCCACGGCCAATCTGGATGGCGATGCTACGGTTAGTATTGAAAACTGGCTGCTTGACGAAATTCATCGCCGGCAGCTTGCCACCTTGTGGGTGGCCCACGACCTGGCCCAGATTGGCCGTGTCGCGGATGCACACTTCCGTATAGCTGGAACCGGACTGGAGCCTGATCATGGAAGTGATTGATCTTGCCTGGTGGAAGCTGGGGCTGGCGACTCTGCTGATTCTGGCGCTGGCGGCAACCAGCCACCTTTCCCGTCTGGGTATTGCCCGTAGCCTGTTAACCGCCACGGTGCGCACCATCATCCAGTTGGCTTTGATCGCTCTGGTGCTGGAAGCGCTCTTTGCTTCTTCGGCATTTTACTGGATTGCACTGATGGCAATGATCATGCTGTTGGTTGCGGGCAGGGAGGTAGTGGCCCGCCAGAGCAGACGACTAAGGGGCTGGTGGGCATTCGGGATCGGTGCCGGAGCGATGTTTATTTCGTCATTCACCGTAACCGTGATGGCGTTGATCGTAGTGATTGGCCCTGACCCCTGGTACGCGCCGCAGTACGCCATTCCGCTGCTGGGTATGATGCTGGGAAATAATCTGACCGGTATCAGCCTGGCTCTGGACCGGCTGAACGAATCAGTCTGGCGGCAACGGGCGGTGATCGAGAGCCGGCTTATGCTGGGTCAGACCGGGCAACAGGCACTGGAAGACATCCGCCGGGAATCCATGCGCAGCGGCATGATGCCATCAATTAACGCCATGGCTGCTGCTGGCATCGTCAGCCTGCCGGGTATGATGACGGGTCAGATTCTGGCGGGTAGCCCACCAGCGGTTGCGGTGAAATACCAGATTCTGGTAATGCTGATCATCACCGCAGGCACCGGTTTTGGTGCTGTGATGGCGGTCAGTTGGGGCAGCCGGCGGCTGTTTGATGAGAGGGAACGCCTGCGCCTGGACCGGCTGCTGAAGCCCTGATTACTGATGCTGCTCTGGCACTTCCCGGATGCGGCCCTGCTCATCGATTGCGACATACACAAACCGGCCTTCGGTAACCTTGCGCGGGTTTTTGGCGGTGCGGTCAAGGGTCCAGACTTCGACATTGATTTTCATGGAGCTGCGGCCGATATCTACCAGTTCGCAGTAACACCCGACTTGAGATCCTACCCTCAGTGGTGAGAGAAATTCCATCCGGTCCATAGATCGGA